>Ga0307515_10008557_pt1 | contig 19922 bp, 6 predicted proteins | sample 17_EM_MG_FD_194513 | JGI IMG/M metagenome (GOLD analysis project Ga0307515, IMG submission 194513) | Populus trichocarpa ectomycorrhiza microbial communities from riparian zone in the Pacific Northwest, United States - 17_EM | ecosystem: Host-associated > Plants > Roots > Unclassified | place... | reverse complement strand
ATATAGGCCCGCGCGTGGGCATTGCGTGATTGGGCCAGATGCTAGGCTGGCTTGATTTTTTTAAATAACAAAATTGATATTTTAAAAAAAATAATGCATTGGTTGATAATTTTTTCAATAAATTATTTGCCTGATTTTTTTAAATAACAAAATTGATATTTAAAAAAAAATAATGCATTGGTTGATAATTTTTTCAATAAATATTTTGTTTATATTTTAATTAGTTTGTGATGATATTTTAATGATATTAGGTGTGTTTAGTTTTTAAAGAGGGAGGTATGATTTATCTATGATTTTTTTCTTAATTTTATATAGATTATTTTTTTTTCTTTTTAAAATGTTGATTTTTATATTAGATTTTTTGTATATGCAGCCTTGTATTTTTTTTTTATTCAATAAATTTTATGTGTAGGTTTCTATTATAAATTTTATGTGTTTTTCTAAAACAAATTTATTTTGATAAAGAAATTCATTAAACACAATAAGATAAATTACCTATGTTGCGATGTTAAAAATTTTGATCTTCATTTGTCGCTTATTTTTTTACATCATTTCAATATTAGGACGATGTTTTATTTTCCGATTGTATATATTTTTTTTATCATGTAGATAAATAAAAAAATAGTTTTGAAAAAAAAATTATAACCCCACTAGGGTTTATAACCTGGTTCATAGATTTGATGTGCTAGCCCAGATTACCCTGTTCATAGGTTTGATGAGTTCACTCACTAACCGGATATGATTTTTTTTTTTGGTTTTTTAATTGTTTTTAATAGTTTTTTTTCTATTTTATTCTTCAATATTGGATTAATTGGGAAATAAATTGCATGATTTATTTATTTATTGTTTTTTTAGGTTATTATTGTTTCAAATAAGTTTTTATTTTTAGGTTGATGTTTAATTTTGTGACTGTATATTTTTATTATATAATTAAAAAAAATATTATATAAAACAAAATTATTAAACTCAATACAGTTTGTTTGGTGACTGATTGAGGACTGAAATCAATCTAATATGTCATTGTTTCAATAGTTTTTTTAAAAAAATTATTATCTTGAAGTTTTTTAAAAAATTAAAGTCATCTTTTTACCCAACTTCTAGATTGTATTTTGATTGATTTTAATTCATAAAATCAATTTATTTAATTTAAGCTAATTTTTATGTAATTTAATTTAAAATTTAAATTAAAAAAAGAATTAGGTAAGTTTTTAAAATTAACCAATTAAACTAGATTTAATAACAAGAAAAAAAAATAATTTTGATGCTCTTAATATTTTTTCTAACATTGAAAAAAATTTATTTGACGTACATGTACATGTAACAATATACACATATGCGGGAAATCTATGTGACTTAGCTAGTGTTGACACGTCTCTAATTCAGCTAGACACTAGCACGAAGTACATGCATTGTCCACTTATCAAATGTTTTAGTTTTTTTTAAAAAAAATGTTTTTTAAAATGTTTTTTATTTAAAAATATATTAAATTATTTTTTTTAAAAAAATTATTTTTGATATCAAAACATAAAAAAAATTTAAACAAAAAAAATTAACTAAAAGTAAGTTTGACAAATTTAATTATGTGCACAAGAAATAAATATAATTCCTTAATTTTATCAGACAATAATTAATTTTTAAATTATACATGTTAAATTTATTAGGAGATTTAAAAAAAAAATTATTGTTAAGTCTCAATATTTTATATTTCACTAGAAAAATATTAATTATTCTATTTATATATTATTAATAGGTTTCATTTTTACTTGTAATTTTGATATAGTTATATGTTTTTTTTTAATTATTAAATCCGAACCCAAACTCAAGATAATTAGTTCAATATATTTGAATTGTGAGATAAAAACTCAAAGTAACTTTTTGTAAGTCAAATCGGAAGCTATTGAAATAAATAATTTCAGAAGGTTTTGTAAGAAAAATAGGAATAAAAACAATTTTGGAAATTAGAATAAAATGAATAGATAAACAAAAGAAAAAGGATAGGCCAGCGCACCATGCCTGTGCACTTAGGACCTGGAAAACTAGAGCCGCACACGCTTGGGTTGGGCTTGCAGCCTGGCAAATTAAAAAAAAAACAAAAAAAAAACAATTTAAGGATGACGCACCATCACTGCACCACCGTCAACACCGATATTGTCGAATCCAATGGCCAGAGCCGTTTCTCACTCCTCTCTCTCTCTCAACCAATAGAGCCAAGAATCAAAACATGATGCAAATGGATTACAAGAGTGAAATATAAAGGGTTCCAAAAATACTGGGACTGGAAAGAAAAAAACACCAAAAACTAACATTTAAATGCCCTCAGAAGGTGTAAAAAGTAGCGGATTTTGTTTTATTGTGTGATATACTTCCTTCTTGTGCTGTTATATTCCATCAACTTTCATCTGCTCTGACCCTGTGTTTTACACCCTCGTTTTTGTCAGAAAACTTTATGGCTTGGAATGTTTTACATGTTTATACCAGCTGGCTACGCTGCTGGCTACGTATATGGTGGACTGGTAAGCTTATTATATGATTGTTAAGATTCTTTTCGTCAAAGAAAATCTCACTTACATATGCAGAATAGAATAGAATTACTCTGAGGAAAGGACCAGCTCTTAGTATTTCATATTAAAAATTTATGGCATATTTCATCTGCTTTGAAACTGTCAACACCTGGGGTTACTATATAACTGTATTCTCTTATTCTCAAATAGGTTGGTGACCATTTCAGTTGGCGCTACGCTTTCTTTGGAGAGGCGGTTTTGATGCTTCCATTTGCTGTTTTAGGTTTTGTTATGAAACCTTTGCAGTTGAAAGGTGAGAGTTCTTTACATCTTGGTTTTTTGAGCTGAAGATAATTCCAGCTGATCCTAAAAAATTACTGGTACAGGTTTTGCTCCTGCTGAATCTACCGAAGCGCTGACATCCATAGAGACAACTTCTTTGGAAGTTCAAGGTGCTGTGTGTAATGATAATATGGAATCTCATTATTTTGTATAATCTATACGTTTTCTGATTTTAAAGAAATGAATAAATAAGTCAAGATTTGAAGAGAAGCCATCTCACCTGATCACTCCCACTTGAAAATCTCACAGAAAATAATGAACTCTAAAGAAATGCAATTGAATGAGGTTTTTAAACACTTGCTTGAAGCATGTGGCTAGACAACCATGGATTTGGAAAGAAGCAACAGAAATAGATGATAACGTTTATACTGTGATGGATTCAAAAAGGAACAATAGGTTGGATAAAAATCTCTAGAGTTATGTATCACGTTAGGCACCCAAGTACAGCCTCATACAACATCGTTTAAATTTTCATGAAAGAAGAGCAAGTGGACTGGTTTATCATCTATTTCTTTTTCAAAGGCCCTTTCTTTTAGGATTTTTAATGTGCCTCTATGTTCTGTTATTTAGTTTCTAATAAATTCAAGACTTTTTTCTCGTAATCTATTAACTGTGTTTACATCTGAAAGCAGATACAGATGTCTCTGTTGTCAAAGGCTCAATGAAATCTTCCAAGTGAGCTTAACTGTCCTTTGCTCATAACATGTGCGGTATAGATTGCATACTGTAATAGATATATTGCTATCTTTCCGATTTAGATTTTTTATACATCATTGTGTGTGTGTGTGTGTGTGTGTGTGCACGTGCACATCCAAGTTGGGATATATTGGTGATTTATTGGATTTAAATTTGTTGCAGGTCAAAATGTGCATTTGTTGATTTGAAGCAATTCTCAAGATTTATGAAAGACTTGAAAGTGCTTTTGCTTGACAAGGTTTATGTAGTGAATGTTATAGGTATTCTTTTTCACACTACTTTATGTTAACCATCAACTTTTCAGCTAGTCTTTTCTTTAAGAAGACCAAAATGTCAGGTTAAAACTAATTTCTTGTGCTCCTACTGTCTTTTCGGGTCTTATTTAGTTCAATGTCTGCCTTGATAGTCAACTCTCAGCTAGTTTCTGGAAATTTTGTTCATTATGAGTATTTTCCAGGACATCTGCAATTTTACCATCTCTGAAATCATGCTGATTTGCTACATCTCTGTAAACTTATTGCCTGAACAGTATCTGGCTTTTTTTATTAGGTTACATAGTGTACAATTTCGTCCTTGGTGCATATTCATATTGGGGACCTAAAGCAGGCTATAGCATTTATAACATGGTAAGCTTTCAGATTTGATGTGGCAACGACATTAAGTATAAAAGCACTGATAACACTTCCCAATACATAAATGTTCTTTTTTCTTTCTATCTCATTACTTTCATATTAAAGGTAAAAACTATTCAAAATAAACTATCGCAAAAAGTTGAGAGTGAGAGTTTATGATGTATTTATTCTACTTGAAGTGGTTTTTTTGCAGAGCAATGCAGATCTGATATTTGGAGGAATTACCATAGTCTGTGGTATAGTTGGCACACTAGCAGGGGGTTATGTTCTGGATCTCATAAATTCCACAATTTCTAATGCTTTTAAGGTACGTAGTCTTGCATATAAAGGGAATGTTCTAAGATATGTTTAAGTGCCTTGTGCAATTATTTTTACAACGTGAGCTGCTATGCTGATAAGTATGGAATATCCACTATTTTGTCTTGTTTAATTGCTAAATGGTGTTTGGTATCTCTTCGGTTTTTTTTTTTCCATTTCTAGTGGACTCCTTTTCTCAACTAATACCCTCTTGTTCATCCAGTATTTTAAATATCCTTGCTCTCAAGACCTAGTAATTTTAATTGGATGATCATGAATGATACTAAGGAGAACAAAGGTGTCAATAATTTACAGCTGATTGAAGTAATAGCTTGCGCATACTTTTGGTATTAACGAGACTCAGAATTTTCAAAATAGCTCTAGGCTATTTAAATATCTGGCTTTGAATTAGTTTATGTCTCTAAAATTATTGAACTCTTTTTTTCTCTGAAATTGTTGAACTCTTTGCAGCTTCTTTCAGCAGTTACATTTGCCGGGGCAATATTTTGTTTCAGTGCCTTCTGTTTTAAGAGCATGTATCCCTTCCTTGCCCTTTTTGCTATTGGTGAACTATTTGTCTTTGCAACTCAGGTACTAGATTTTGCTGTTAGCATCTGTTATACGTTTAGCATTTATATTGCACGTGTTTTTAACACTGTACCAAATATTTGTGTTCATTTCCAGGCTCCTGTAAATTTCATATGTCTTCACTGTGTTAAACCAAGTTTGAGACCAATATCTATGGCTATCTCCACTGTTGCAATTCACCTCTTTGGAGATGTGCCTTCCTCACCACTTGTTGGTGTTCTCCAGGTTTGCCTTCATAGATTCAATTTTTGTTTGAACGATGTGCCTTTGCTGAACTGATGTTTTTTTTTTCAGAAAAGATAAACATACATCTGTTTTTCTCCCAAAAAAAGAAAAGAAATTGCAGGATTTTCATGAATCTTAAAGAAAAAAAGGAAGCATGGTCCTAGTTCTTTCCTGTGAGCATATTTCTCTAACTACAGAATAATTCAGTGAAAGAAAAATGACAACGAAGATAGCTAAATATTAGTGAACATAATTTTTTTCACCCGCAGCATTCTGAATATGTTATGCAGAATTTCATGCAGACCTGAAAGGGACACATGGATTTTGTGTGGAGTGTAGCTTCTTTTTAAAAAATCAGTTTTGAAGAGTATTTTGCCATTTATAAATTGGATCTATGAAGCTGTTTTATTTTGAAACTACATGCAGAGAGAGTTCATTCGAATTTGGGATTATCCATCTATCACAATATCACCTGATTTGTTGTAGTTTATACCTTCCCAGCATCAACCTATGAAGTTTAACTTTCACATCGTTAAGATTGGATTGATATTTTTATTTTATGCTTGCATGATGATAATTTTAGTTCCTCAACCTCAACAGTGGAAAATATCTTGCAGGATCAAACTAACAACTGGAGGAAGACTGCTCTTATTCTGACATTCATTTTGTTTCCAGCAGCTGTGATATGGTTTATAGGTAATTTTTCATAGTGATTCGTCAATGGTATATCAGAGTTGCATAAACTCATCATTTTGCTCTACGACAGGTATATTTCTGCACAGCGTGGATAGATTTGATGAAGCAAGTGAGCATCCTGAAGTGACTACAACTGACGGATCTGACACAACGCCTTTGCTTGATAGGAAGGCAGCAGGAACAACAGAAACAGAACCATGAAGTTTTCACTGGAATTGTGTACGGTATTATTTTGTTTTCTGCACAATTTCTGAGCTTGTGCACGCGCAAACCCAAGTTTTTCTGGTGTATATATATATTAATCTTCCTACTGCAGATAGGAATTGATTATCTTTAATTCAATGCCTCTAAATAATCCTTGCAGATTCTAACAAAAAGTGTAATGTTTGACTTCGGCAGAACCATAAAGTTTTCACCGGAATTGTATACGGTGTCATTTTGTTTTCTGCACAATTTCTGAGCTTGTCCACGCGCAAACCCAAGTTTTTCTGGTGTATATTCCTACTGCGAATAGGAATTGATTATCTTTAAGTCAATGCCTCTAATGGTGTGTGTGGGAACGATTCTAAAAATTTTGAATATTTTATTTTTACTTAAAATTAATTAAAAAATTGTATTTTTAAATTATTTTGATATGCTGAAGTTAAAAGAAAAAAAATTATTTTAATATATTTTAAATAAAAAATATTTTAAGCACTCACTGTTATCATAATTACGTAAAATAAAAAAAAACAAAATATAAATTGAAAAGCATATACAAGTATCTTATTAAATAAATTAATAATTATTTATGTAAATATACAAGAAAAAAATATTAATAATAACTAAAAAATAAATTGATAAAATTAATAGATAAATATAAATTAAGATATTGAATCATACAAAATGAGATATTTATTTTATGAGATATTTATTTTATTGTGTTTACTGAATTTATTTATTAAAATTAATAAAAGATAAATCTATAATCCAAAAAACTCATGACTTAAAAGATAAATACAAATAAAATTGACTAGATAAATTCATGTCTAAAAAAATATTATACAAGGCCAAACACATCAGCAATATTATTTAAAAATGAATAGTTTTTATTTTTAAAAATAAACTTTATTTGTATAAAAAAAATATAAATGAATTAGCATGACATCTTGAAAATTAAACAAACAAAATAACTCTAAAAACAATTATATTAAAAAATAGCATGCAAAACTCATGACCTAGATTATGAAACTGAGATAAACTCATAGAAAAGAAATAAAAAATAATTACAAAATAAACATATATATATATAAAACAAATGCAGAGCGTTAAGATCATATGAAACTCAATCTCCAACAAATCAAACGTCGAAAGATAAATCAATAAAAAAAATCAATTACACAAAATGATCTAAAAAATAAGGGTGAAAAAAAACATTAATTAGAGGCAACCAAAAATTATGTGCTTTGTAGAGAGTCGTGATTTTTCTTTCTAAAAAAAAAACATATAAAAAAGGATTAAGTACACAAACTATTTTGATATGTTTTTTTTTACATAATAAGAATATAAGTGTAAATCGAAAAGTTTATCCAAACATCTCATAATCATCTATATAAATAAATAAAAGCAATTGTTAACGATAACTAAAAGAAAAACTGAAAAAATTGAGAGAATGACGTGGATCAAGATATTTGATCTCACAAAAAAGAGATATATATCCATTTGTGTCCACTAAATTTAATCATTAAAATCAATAAAAAATAATAAAAATAAAAACATATATGAAATAAAGTGAATAATATAAGAAATATTATTGCAAAATAACTATTTTTTGTACAAAACAAAACCTTCTTCTGTAAGGTAAAATAAAAAATCAGCAAAAATTAAACACAAAACAAAACAATTTTTGTAAAAAAAAAAAACCTTTATCCAAAAACTGCTTGCAAAACTCGTGGTTTAGGTAATAAGATCGAGACAAACTGATAGAAAAGAATATGAAGGCAACCATAAAACAATTTTTTTAAAACAATGTTGAATGATAAAATCGCAAAAACAAAATGAGAAAAAAAAATTCTTAACCGTATTAACACTTAAAACACGTGGCCGTGTCATTAAATTGGAAATATGACAAATAGAAAAACCATGAACCCTAATCCCAAATAAATCAAACACCGAAGGATGTAACCGGGAAAAAAAATTAACCATATAAAAAAATTCAATTAAAAAATAAGGATGGGAACCGAAATAAAAAATAAATTTGAGGGCATTTAAAAATTTAAAAGGAAAAAAACAACAACATATGCTTTGATTGAATGATGAAATTGAATACTAATAAAACTTTAACAAAAAATCAAAGTGTAAAAATGACCATTCAAAAGAACAAGGACCGAATTGGAAAAAAAAATATATGAAAAATTGTAATTTAAAGACAAAATTGAAAACACAAAAACTTTTTTCTAAAAGGGTCAAGGAAGAAAATAAGCAATAAAAAGTATAAAGACTGAAGTTGAAAAAGAAAAAAAAGAGATAACAAACCTGTACTTTAACTAGAAGAGAGAAAAAAGTAGAAAGAATAAAGAAAAAACAATCACGAGCGATAAATTGTTGGTCCACCACCAACACACTCCGTACCAAGAGGAAAAGAACATGACAGCATTTCCATTAACATGGCAGAAGTCCATTTTTGAATGACACAGTGGCATTACATGCGCTGTCGAAAGAGCACGGACGTCGCCAACACGCGCCAACAATTTTTCTGAATTTAATATTAAAAATAATTATTAAATTGCTAAAAAGCTCCTCATAGCCCTGGAAATAACAAATAAATCAATATGAAAGTACCAAAACACCCTTGAATGCATGTAAGCTACTTTGTCTTATCTAAGGGCAAAGAAGTATTTTACTTATTTTTAAAGTTTATGCAAAGTAAAAAAAACTCTTGGTCAGTATGTTCAAATTTTATTGATCTTGGAGGTAGAAGAATATTTTTATTGTACAAATAATCTAAAAAGAACAACAATACCCTTATTCAATTTTTTAATAACTAATAGGTCAATGTAAAAGACCAAAATACCCATATATCTCAACTTTTCAATTTTTTTTCCATCAAAGATCATAAAAATAAATTCAGTGAAACAATTCACAATAAACTATATTTATTGCTATAATAAATTCATCATACATTTTAGAGTTTTGTTGTAGTGATATCCACGTATGCTAATCTAAGATAGATATTATATGATATATTAATGGTATGTGTTAACGTTAAATAGTAATGAGATCAATATTTCCAAGATTTGAAAAATTTCGGTTACCATTTGTTATTTAATTTGAAAAAAATATTAAATTAATATTTTATTATTATTTTTATAATAATTTTAATATATTGATATAAAAATAAAAAAAATCTAAAAAAACATTGAATTTAGTATTTTTAATCTAATAACTCGGGTCAGAGATTTAAAAATTTATATATATTTTTAAAAAAGCCCTACAATTATTTTTATTTTTTTATTGAATTATTTTAATTATATAATTTGGACTGCGGTTCTGAAGAGATATCCCGTTTGACCTAGGCCTAATTAGTGTTGTTATATGTTTATTAGTGACTGATTTTTAATATTTTTTTTTCATTTTAATACTTAAATATTATTTTTTGTATAAAAATATAGTCTGATTTCACGGTAAAACGCGGGCACGAAAGCTACTACCTCTGTGTGTGTGTGTGTGTGTGTGTGTGTAATTTACATTTTAATCATTTTTATAAACCTGGACCTAACGGGGCAATCTGAGTTCTGAGCATGAAAAAGAAAAAGAAAATAAGAAAAGCAAGGGCACAATACAGAAGGTATGAACACTACTACTACTAAATAGTAAATACGAAAAAAAAAAGACGGCCTGGTTAAAAGTACAGGTCGGTCACGGAAAAGAAGATTCTAGTATGTCAATGTCAATATAGAGAAGAAGGATCTAGAATAAAGAAAGACCTTCCCTTTTTCTATAAAACCACACTCAAGACTTCCTCTTTTTATTGCTTCAATTTCTTCCAAAACCCTAGATCTCCCTTTTCCCTCTACTCTCTCTTGTGTTGGCGTGTTGTTTCGGTTTCCTTCTTTGTGAGCACAGCAAAAACAATGGCGGAGGCGGAGACGTTTGCTTTCCAAGCTGAGATCAATCAGCTGCTGAGTTTGATCATCAACACTTTCTACAGCAACAAAGAGATATTTCTTCGTGAACTCATCAGCAATTCCTCTGATGTATGTCTCATTTTATCTAATTTTCTGATTCTGTTATCTTTCTGTCTCATGGTTTTACGTTTGAATAGAGTGATTAAAATGTTGGGACTTTGATGAGTGTTGGGACTATGATTTTTTGTTTGATAAACCCTCTTGTTGTTCTGTTTTAATGACGTTAAAGATCTAAACTTTTCTTTTCTTTTTTATCGTTTTATGTACGAATAGGGTAATTAATTTATGTATTAACGTGTATTAATGTTTTTCAGTTGAATTTTGGGACTTTGATGCTTGTTTGATAAACTTTGTTGTGTTTTACTCAAGTTAAAGATTTCGTGTAATGTGGTGCGATTTGATTGGAATGGTAGAGTCAATGGGTGCGAATCAGCAGATGGTAGCAATAGCTTATGATGTTACCGTGTTTCTGTGTTTTATAGGCTTTGGATAAGATTCGATTTGATAGTTTGACTGACAAGAGCAAGCTCGATGCCCAACCCGAGCTTTTCATTCACATTATTCCTGACAAGGCCAGCAATACTCTCACTATTATTGATAGTGGTATTGGAATGACCAAGTCTGGTGAGCATCTAATTTTTGTTTTAAACTATTAATGTTTGAATTTTGTTGCAATTGTTAATTATGATTCTGTTTCTGTTTGATATTTGATTCTGCTTTTCTTCTCGTGTTTGTATCAGACTTGGTGAACAACCTCGGTACCATTGCAAGGTCTGGAACCAAGGAGTTCATGGAAGCTGTTACTGCTGGCGCTGATGTTAGTATGATTGGACAGTTTGGTGTCGGGTTCTACTCGGCTTACTTGGTTGCTGATAAGGTGGTTGTCACCACCAAACACAATGATGATGAGCAGTATGTGTGGGAGTCTCAGGCCGGTGGTTCATTCACGGTCACCAGGGATACCTCTGGTGAGAACCTTGGCAGAGGTACTAAGATCACTCTCTTCCTTAAGGAAGACCAATTGGAGTACCTTGAGGAGCGTCGTCTCAAGGATCTGATTAAGAAACATTCTGAGTTTATTAGCTATCCGATTTCCCTTTGGATTGAGAAGACTACTGAGAAGGAGATTTCTGATGATGAGGATGAGGAAGATAAGAAGGACGAGGAAGATAAGAAGGATGAGGAGGGTAATGTAGAGGATGTTGATGAGGAGAAGGACAAGGAAGAGAAGAAAAAGAAGAAGATCAAGGAAATTTCACATGAGTGGTCTTTGGTGAACAAGCAGAAGCCCATCTGGATGAGGAAACCAGAGGAGATCACTAAAGAGGAGTATGGTGCATTTTACAAGAGCCTTACCAATGACTGGGAGGAGCACCTTGCAGTGAAGCACTTCTCAGTTGAGGGCCAGCTTGAGTTCAAAGCTGTCCTCTTTGTTCCTAAGAGGGCACCATTTGACCTCTTTGACACCAAGAAGAAGCAGAACAACATCAAGCTCTATGTCCGCCGTGTCTTCATCATGGACAACTGTGAGGAGTTGATGCCTGAATACTTGAGCTTTGTGAAGGGTATAGTGGATTCTGAGGATCTTCCTCTCAATATTTCAAGAGAAATGCTTCAGCAGAACAAGATCCTCAAGGTTATCCGCAAGAACTTGGTCAAGAAGTGCGTTGAGCTCTTCTTTGAGATTGCCGAGAACAAGGAAGATTATGACAAATTCTACGAGGCATTCTCTAAGAATTTGAAGCTTGGTATTCATGAGGATTCTCAGAACAAATCCAAGATTGCTGAGTTACTTCGATATCACTCGACTAAGAGTGGTGATGAGTTGACCAGCCTGAAGGATTATGTGACAAGGATGAAGGAGGGCCAGAGTGATATCTATTACATTACAGGAGAGAGCAAGAAGGCTGTTGAGAACTCCCCGTTCCTTGAGAAGCTGAAGAAGAAGGGATATGAGGTTCTGTATATGGTCGATGCAATTGATGAATATGCCGTGGGACAACTAAAGGAATTTGAAGGAAAGAAATTGGTGTCTGCAACCAAGGAAGGTCTTAAGATTGACGAGACTGAAGATGAGAAAAAGAAGAAAGAAGAGTTGACGGAGAAGTTTGAGGGTCTGTGCAAGGTGATCAAGGATGTGCTTGGTGACAGGGTGGAGAAGGTTGTGGTATCTGATCGTGTGGTGGACTCTCCCTGCTGCTTGGTCACTGGAGAGTATGGTTGGAGTGCGAACATGGAAAGAATCATGAAGGCACAAGCACTGAGGGATAACAGCATGGCTGGGTATATGTCAAGCAAGAAGACAATGGAGATTAATCCGGAGAACCCAATCATGGATGAGTTGAGGAAGAGGGCTGATGCTGACAAGAATGACAAATCAGTCAAGGACCTGGTCCTCTTGCTATTTGAGACTGCTTTGCTAACATCTGGGTTCAGCTTGGATGATCCTAACACCTTTGGCAGTCGCATCCACAGAATGCTGAAATTGGGATTGAGCATTGATGAAGACACTGCTGATGCTGACACTGACATGCCTCCTTTGGAAGATGCTGCTGATGATGCTGAGGAGGGTAGCAAGATGGAGGAGGTTGACTAAACCCCGGCACTGCAACAGGCCCGTCTCAAGAAGTAGTAGCATCTACTAGAGTGGTCCCCTCCTATCCTTCTCCTTCATTAATCTAATCTCAGTCTTCACAATTATTGATTTCGGTTTTGTTAGGGTTTATCAAGGATGATATCTACTTTTGTTATTAAGACATGGTTTCTTTTTCAATTTAAGCAAGGTTTATGGAATTTCATCCCCACTGCCTTTTTCCTGATGTTTAGTTAAATTTTCTTTCATGCTGTCAATGTTGATATGGCACAGAAATTTGCTACTGAAAGTTCTATTTTTAACACGCTATACTACTATTGGGTTAAAAGCTGAGTTTGGGTTAAAATAATGGTCTTTACAGAAGTAGGCGTCCTTAAACTTATGAACAAGAATAGAGGCCTATGCCGCCATTGTTTTACAATTCAATCATGCTAGGAGGATTTAAAAATCATGTTGGAGAATCTTACTTGTACTAACTACTAATGTAACACTTACTATGTATACGTGTATATATAATTTCCAAAAGAAAAATCCGGGTAACTTCAGTCAGCTGCTGAGCAAAGTAGAAAGTACAGCTGTCGTTTTTGTACACCTATTTTTGGTTCATTGTTTTCATTTTTAAGGCCCACAGTTTTCGTTTGCCTGTTTTAGGCAAACCTACCTCGCGCTATTCGCTATATATATATAGAGCCTTTCACTATTTCTTGTCTATATTTGCCATGGCTCCTACAGCTTCGATGCTCCTACTTCCCTACCATAACAAATCTTCGTCTCCACCATCTCCTCTGTCTTCAACACCATCACCTACTTCTTTTTCTGGGGCTAAGTTCTCTGTTATGACATGGGTTTGGCAAGACAAACCAATTTTCAAAGGAAAATCTCAGGGCAAGGAGTCTTTCATGGCTGGTCCTACCTCGCCCGCTAATGATTGTCATTCCTCGCCCGCTAATGATTCTGACAAGGTAATGAGGTTTGACGAAGCGCTTGAACACAGCTTCTGGTGCTAGGATGGCTTTATTGTTTTGCGGTCTTTTCATTTTCTTCTTTATTTTCAACTAGTGTAAAAAGTCTGGTTAGGGGTGGTTGTGAGGCAAAAGGGTCCGGTATTTGTACATGTAATGCCATGGATCATGTGATGAAAACTGCTTGTATATATAGCTGTTTGCACTGGCTTTGGATGGATTTTACTTTGATCAAATGGGAGAATCAGAAGGGACTTGTTGCTTTGATTAAATGTTGGGTTTTAATCAATTCTGGATAAATTACACCAGAACTCAACAACCAAGCACATCCAAGGTTACCATCTTACCATCAATGATCAATCAGTTGTTAGTATAATAGTTCTTCAACGTTGTTTATTGTACATGGAGGCTTAATGAATCCAGTTCCTTTGATTCCGCACGCGTTGAAAATCTTATTCTGCCCTAATGGTTACATATTCTAACTGCCGGACAGTGGATAGACGCTAATAATGGCTTATACAGTTCAATGGCCAATCCCCAGCCTACCCCATCCTATGTATTGTTGGAGGCGACGGGACTTTTTAAGAGGCATACCATCGACTCACCTCTATAATATTAAAGGAAAACATCTAATTATTTGGTGCAGGAAAGGTTATGTTTAGTGCTTGGTATTTCGAAAATGAAGGGTGATGAAGTGAGGATTATATGCCAACCACCGTCCTTTGTGACAGTGATACTGACCATGATAACAGGAATGTGAAGTTCTTACTTCATTATAAAGCCTTGGCTTACACCACCCATTCACAAGTAGCAGAAATGTATTCTGAATCTCACAAAGAAACACAGGAACAACGGCTTATTCAAACTCATTACCGAGGAAAAAATGTCATTGATATCGTCAATGTGCAAGACAACGCGGGGCTTGCTTGCCAGAAGGTAAAATCCTGGCAAGTAAAGCCAAAAACAATACGACTTTCAGCTCCATCTCAATAATAATACTTTCAGCTCCGACTCTAGTCTACCAGTGGCTTTTATGCAAGAGAGAGCTCTCCAGCAGGGACAGATCTCTTGACGAGTTTAGCCCAAGATTCATTGGTCTCCATGATGACCTTGAGAGCATAGTCCTATCCATCACACGGAAACCATAAATCACAGAAGACACGGAAGATTATAGAATAGAACAAGTAGCAATAAACATACATAAAAAAAAGAAGAGGATAAAGCTAAGGCATGCTGTTCTATATTATTATACCAAATTGGAACTGGCTATCAGAGGATCAGAACAGAACAAGGATGGCTATCAATTTATTCAATTATCCATCAATGACAATGCTGTCCATGGTGTTCTGCCACATGACATAAAGGCCCTCACTAAAGTAACCGCCATTAACTGTAAAATTGATATCTGTACATTGTTGAAGAATTATGGCATTCAATTCATTTATCACCTTATGAGGTCATAAGCGTTCAAAATGAAATGATGTTGTAGATAGTTGTATATCTAAATAATGCAATCTTTTTTCTGCATAAAAACCTTTTACAGCATGGTTAGCCAAACCCAAAATTCACAACAGGGAAAAAAAAAAGGAAAAGAAAATGAGGCGAAATCAACACCCCACAAAGCTGTAACATACATGTAAAGATTCTATTAAATAAATTACCTTTTTTCTAACAAATTAATAAAATACCTTGTTTGCTGCCTTGTTGCCAAGACCAAACTTGTTGGCAGGTTTCCCATCAGGAATCTTATAGTCTCTGAACCAATCCCTGATTGCAGTGAGAGTGCCCTGAAAATAAACCACCAGATACTTAGTCTATGTATTCCTATTTATATTACATTCTTTCATTTCCAAATTAAAAATACAAATGATTCTGCTATTTGCTTGTTGGTATTAGCATAATTTCCAGATTTAATCAATGTCCTTGCTTGTTTTAGGACAACGTTTTTCAGTTAATTCAAAGTCCATGAAGAAATCCTAACAAAAAGTACTTTCATCACACCCTAGCTTTTTCAAAATCCACACCAGTAATCGTCTAATACAATGTCAGCGAAATTGGATGTGATACATAACTGACATCTTTGGCGATTCCACATCCCTAACTTAGCATTCCAGATTTTTCACACATTTGTGCGCTTATTACAATAGATTAGCACATTAATGCTTACAACTCTTTAATCATTTACATCCCTTTAAGCAGATTAAGAGAAGGCACAAATACACCCTTATCTTTTGTGAACACAACCTAACTATTTAATAGCAGATATCTGATTAGCTGGTAAAAGAACATGTAATGGAATTTTCAAGTGATTGTGGTGCAGTATTGTTTGGCTGCTTGGTGATAGAAGAGGACTTACAGGGAAATGTTTCTCTACATCATCAATATCATTTACAAGAGATGCTCGTGGATCATCCAAAGAGATTGCAACAATTTTCCAGTCAAGTTCCCCTTCATCAATCATGGCCAAGGCAGCCAAGGGCTTGATCTTAAGAATTTCACCAATTTTTCCCCGTCTTTCACCAATCTCAACGACATCAACTACAAACAGAGACAACCATTTTACAGAATTGAAATGCTACTTAACTGGAACAAACAAATGCTAGAATCCACAAGAAAGGCAAGTATCAATATAGAATATATGTTGATAAATACCAGGATCATTATCTCCGAATGCTCCTTCAACTTCAGCATTTGCAAGAGATGGGTCTTCCCATGTTTGTGGAAGCAATCCATAGTTCCAGTTTATATTGTAGCTGAAAATAAGGCAGAGAAACGAGTTAAAATCCAATACAACATACTAAAAAAAGGGGAAATGGAACTGAATGTTTAACTACAATGGGCTAACACTAAAAGTACAAATGCCGAGAAAAAAAAAATCAAATATCTAAAAAAAAACCAATGAATGAATCATAAAGGAAGAAACTAGCAAATCTTACGGATAGTATCTTAGTTTCCCCTTTTTAGTATCTTGCTTAATGGGAGTGAATTGCTCATCGGTAGCAACCTCCATCTTTGCACTTGATTCTTTTGGAATTTCAACAACATAGTTGAAAGCCCCGTCTCCCAAGTGCAATGGTATGCCATGCCAGGGCGAAACCTGTAATACCAAACAACACTTACATTACCAGTAAGCAGATACAAAACCAAAAGAGTGCTGTTCTAAATTGTTGAAGAAAATCCGAATCATAGGTGGTCTCTAAGGGAGCAGCATGTCAGTTTTCTTAAAGAACTAACAGATGACTGGTTTCAGGCACGTGGAAGACAAAGTCGCCTGCAATGCAAAATGGGATATACATAATCTTATCTTCTCTATAAAAACCTTTCATTTCAAGTTTCAAATTCAGATAGCCGGAACTAAAATAAACATCGAGACCTCAAAATTAAAACATAGAAACACCAGAATCTAACATTAATCCTCGCAAGAAAAACTCAACTATCGAAAACAATGTATTCTTATTTTCCGAAACAAACATAAATTTAAGCACGGATATACACTGAAATCAATATCATTCGAGACAGGAATTAGTTTTCCAAATAATTTTCTTCTGGGTTTAGCAAATCACTTTCATTCCTCTCATTTTATCACCAAACAAAACAGATTGCATAAAAAAGAGAAGCTTTTTAATAGATAGAGAGTGAAAGTTACAACCTTTTTGCCAGAACTGTCCAGGAAGTAGACTCGGTAATCAAGGGTCTCAGGATGGCCTTCTTCCTTGATTCGAACATCAGGGTTGTAAATAGACTTGCAAGAAAATAACCTCTTTGAAACTCTTCTGGTGGTGTTGTTGAAGCAGAGGCTGTTAAAGTTGGGAACTTTTTGACTTAAACTGAAGAATGGTCTTTTATGGGGCAAACAGGATGCTGATGTGTTGCTTGCAGCTGACATCATTCTTGCAGTCGCCATTTCTGCTGCTAGATTCGCTGATACCACCCTTTTCTTGGTTAAATTCACTGAGAGAGTACTTCTTGTGGCTTCAGGGCTCTCGCTTAAAAGGTGGCGATTTTTCAAGTTTTTGAGCCACAGATTGAGAACAAGTTGTTTAACCTTGATATTGATTGGCTGTCTTTCACTCTTGAGTAAATTATCAATCAGTCCCTAGTTTTATAAAATGAGTTAAATAATTTCTCTAATTTTGAAAATAATTAATTAATCTCTATATTATTAATTTTGTTTGTAACTTGATTTTTTCCTTATTTCATATATATATATATATATATAATTTATTATATTTTTATTTTATTTTAAAAAATAAATAGATAATATGAAAAGATTGATGAGAAGATAATTTATTTTTCTAAAACAATAAAAAATATCAAATTAAGTATGATCAAACTTAAACCAAGGAATTAATTGACTATTTTTAAAACTAAATAAATTGTTTAATTTATTTTAAAAAATAAAGAGATTAATTTTTAATTTACTCTTCACTCTTTTATCTTTTTATTTTTTTAATTTTTATTGTTGGGTGTTAGATTTTAGTTTGGACCACCTAGAACGGGTTGCTATGGTGGACATGGGTTTTTATTTTATTTTATTTTTTATTCATGTATCTATTTATTTTATTTTTTTATTTTTATAAACAAGTGTGCATCGGGGTATTTTGAATCTTCCCAAAATCTCAGACAAAAGGAATATATCGTTCATGCTAGAAGGTGGCTATCTTGACCCATGAATGATTGGGTAAATATTGAATGATACGGCAACGTCTGATAGGTTTATACTAGTCATTTAATCCGTGTTTTGTCGTAGATTATAAATTTGTTTTTCTAAAAATATTAGGTCCATATTGATTTAATGTGTTTTTTATATAAAAAAAATTCAAAATATAAATTAAAAGGTTCATGCAAGTAAAATAAAGATATTTTATAATGACAAAGTTTTGACAATAACTTTTAATTTCATCCTTCAAATCAAATCTTTGATTTTGGTTTTTTCAATGATAATAATAATGATTTTAGTTTGATCTCTCTCACTCTTTTAATTTTTTATGGTTTTTTTTGGGTTTTTTGTCAAATTTTTTATATTTTTCAATTATATCCTTCAAATCAAGTTTCTGGTTTTTATTTTTTCAACAACAATAACAACAATAGTAGTAATGTTAGATTGTTAGTTATGAAAATATAAATGATAACAATAATAATAGTTGTAATGAAAATAAAAATAATAATGAAAATAATACTATTATTGATGACGACGACGACAACAACAACAACAATAATAATGACGACGACGACAATAATAATAATAATGGTGATAGAAATAAAAATAATAATGAAAACAATAATATTACTGATGATAATAATGATGATGATGATAGTAATTAAACATTTGTTATCTCGTGTTGACTTAACTCTCACTAACATTGTTATACATTAACCAATTTTTTATGTCATTTTTAATCCTATTTCAATACCTAAACATCAGTTTTTGTATAAAAAATAGTTCGGCCCCACAGCGAAGCGCGGAAACCAAGGCTAGTATTGACTAGAAACAAACTAAATCTATTTTGTTTTTCCCAACCTTTCACACATTAATAAAAAAAATCAAATGACGTAATCTATTAATTGAGATTAAAGGTATAAGTTATTGACCTTATAAATTTAAAATTGATCACTACTTTTAGAGTTTTATTGATTAATCATTGTGTTTTTAATTTTCTTATACCAAGGATTTATTTTTATTATAGATCCTTAATATTTATTGAATTTATTTCATAACCTGGATAAAAAAACCAAATTAATTATATAAAAGCATCTTCAAACATAACTTGAGTATAGAATAGAAAAATGATGGTTTTGTTCTATGAAAGTCTTGTGAAATGTTCAGGTTATCGTATTTGTATATACATTTTTTTTTCATAATTAATTTTCTATTCCATTTTGTTTATGCCTAGACATTTTCACTTCTACAAGTTTGTAGTTGATGAGTCCCACAATCCAAAATATTTAGATATAAAGCTGATGTATTGGATAATTAGCTAATCTCTTATTTCAAGCAATCTAATTCATTCTATATAATTAAGGTATTTGGTAACTGGTAGCATGTGATGTCTGGTAAGTCAGGTGATCAATAGTTGGTACCTGTAAAAGGTTTTTTTTAATGGATGTAGGGACTTTCTGATGGTAAACTCAATAATTTTATAAAGAGAGGAAGTGCAATAATACTATAGAGAGAGATGCTCTGAAAATACATATGCAGTAGAGAATGAAGAGATTGTGAACAT
>Ga0307515_10008556_pt1 | contig 19923 bp, 16 predicted proteins | sample 17_EM_MG_FD_194513 | JGI IMG/M metagenome (GOLD analysis project Ga0307515, IMG submission 194513) | Populus trichocarpa ectomycorrhiza microbial communities from riparian zone in the Pacific Northwest, United States - 17_EM | ecosystem: Host-associated > Plants > Roots > Unclassified | place... | reverse complement strand
GACAGCCGCCGGACGTCCGGCGGCGACCCGGCTGAGGTCGAGCAGCTCCGCACCGGGCCGGCCGCCCAGCAGAGCGGTGGCGAGCCGGCCGACCTCGCCGGGCGACAGCGCGGTGAGCCGGATCCGGTGCACCTCCCGCGCGACGTGCTGTTCGGTGCCGGCCCGCCCGGTCATGGCTACCAGCACCGGCGTGGACTCCGCCAGCACGTCGAGCAAGCTCCAGACGCCCGGGTCGATCCGCTGGGGATGGTCGCAGACGAGCAGGAGTGTCCCGCGGGGCCGGCGGTGCAGGACCTGGCGGACCCCGGCGGCGCTGCTCCACTGCGCCTCGAGGGCGACCGTGGCGCCGCTGCGGCGGCCGATGGCGGCGAACTCTTCCAGCAGCCGAGTCCGGCCGCTTCCGGGCGGTCCCTCGATGACCAGGACGCATACCCGTCCGGGCGAGACCGCGTCGAGCAGCTCGAGCAGCCGCCGGATCTCCCGGTCCCGCCCGATCAGAGCCGAGCCGTGCGCGCCGCCGGTGGTGTCTGGGCATTCCATCGCTCCTCCTCGATCATCGCGTACGACCGATGGTGGGGCGAGGCGGGCGAACAGACCGGCTACAAATAGGGGATCCGCCGAAGCAGTCGGGTTTCTTACCCCAGGCCGTCGGCCAGCGAGCGGAGCCGGCATGGGTCGACGATGATGATCCGCCGGTAGCCGGTGCCGATCAGCTTGCGGTCGCGCAGATCGTGGACGGCCTTCTGCACGGTCGCCTGCGCGATCGCGATCATCGCCGCCAGCTCCGGCTGGCTGAGCGGCACCGCGATCTCGACGGTGCCGTCCGCGCGCTTGAGCCCGCACACGTCGGCGATCTCGACCAGCAGCCGGGCGAGCCGGATGTGCGCCGGAAAGACGGCGAAGTCCGTACGCCGCCGGTTGGCCCAGCGCAGCTGCCGCGCGACCGTCGCCGTGACCAGGGTGGCCGCGTCCGGACGCCGGCGCAGGAACGCCTCGAAGTCGCTGCGGGCGATGACTCCCGCGCCGACCCGGCCGCAGGCCGTCACCGTCGCGCTGCGCGGGTCGCCGGTGAGTGCGCTCATCTCGCCGATCACCTCGCCGGGCAGCCGGATCCCGAGCAGCGTCTCGACCCCCTCGACCGCCAAGGTGGCCTTGACGAACCCGCTGAACAGCAGGACAACATGGGTGTCACGGCCACCGTCGCGCATGATCGTCCGGCCCGGTGCGAACTGCCGCCGCACGCTCAGCGCGACGATCTCGGCCGCGGTGGGCGGGGCCAGGCTGCCCAGAAAGGTGCCGGGTGCCCAGCCGGTGTCCCGGCGCGGATCCTCGTCCATCATCTGAACCCCCAGCGCCACCGTGGACCTGACGGACGGATGCCTGTTCGGGCGGTGCCCGGCGTTGGCCGCGAGCCCGCCGCCATCAATCGCGGGTGCGCCGGGCACCGATGGCAAGATTGCCCGAGCGTTCTACCGGATCCCTACCGCTGGTCCGTTGCGACGAACGGGCGGCCGGTCGCCCAGATGCGGTCGAACTCGCCGGTGAAGTGCCGGAACCACTGCTGATCCTGGGCCGCGTACAGCGGCAGGGTGGGATCCGGGCCGCCGGGGCGGTGCGAGTAGATGTCGACGTGCAGGTGGCCGTGGGGTTTGTCGGCGTCGACCGCGATCATCCCGACCGCCGGGACGAAGCCCAGCAGCCGGATCTCCAGCCGGCCCGGGTGACCGGCGGCCGCGACGGCGAGCTCGCGGAGCAGGTCGATCGTGGGCAGGAGCCGGTGCTCGAAGATCTCCGGGCGGCCCGGGATGGTGCTGCGCCGGGCGGCCTCCTCCACGGTGCCGCCGCCCGGCTCGATCAGCGCGATCCGGACGGCGGCACCGGCCTCGAGCCGGCGCTGGAGCATCACGTGGTGATTGCGGATCGTCCGCGCCAGGGTCACGCCGATGATCCGGATGTCGTTCGCCTCGCTCAGCTCGAGGCCGACGCCGGAGGTCGAGACCGACAGCAGCCGGTCGGCGGTGCAGCGGCCGTTGAGGTGCTGCCGGCTCAGCTCGGTGCAGGTGGTGGTGAGCGTCTGCAGCTGGCTGCGCCCGTTCAGCGAGCTGGCCGCGAGCAGCCCGAGGGTGGTCAGGGTCGCCCCGCCGGTGATGGCGGGACCGACCACGTCGAACGCGCCGAGCACCCCGACGGCGAGGGCGACCAGGACGGTGGCGACGAGATCGAGATGACGGACGCTGGCGGGCATCATGATCCACCTCGGCTGGCTCAGAAGGACTGGAAGTCTTATCGTACAGTATTAATGTCATTCTTACATAAAGTATTTCTCCGGGTAGCGGCGAGTAGTGCGCGGACGGCCACGGGGCTGGCCGTGCGGCGCCCGAGCAGCAGCCGGGGCCGGATCCGGCCGGCCGCGTCCACGGCGGGCAGCCAGGCGGGTCCCTCCGGGTCGAGGCGCGGCAATGTCACCGGCCCGGCGGTGAGCGGGTGGACCACGACGATCGCGCTCACCCGGTGATCGTCCGGCAGCGCGTTGCGCCAATGCCCGGCGATGGCCCGCAGCGAGCCGCAGGACTGTCCGATGTACGTCCCGTCGCAGTGCACCCGTCCGTCCGCGGTGGTCTCATACCGGCCGGGCGGCCAGGCCACCATCTCGATCAACAGCACCTGCCGGCCCGCGTTGAGCGCGAGCGGGACGCGGGGCAGCCCCGCGCTACCGGACCGGACCCCGCGGAACAGCCGGACTCCGGGGATGGCGAGCAGGTGGGTGAGCAGGGCGCTGGTGCGGACGGCGGCCTCTCGTACCGTCATGCCGATCGGCCGCAACGGGCGTCGTTCGCTGTCCGAAATGGTGTCTAAATGGCCGTGCCGGCGTCCGCCGGAGGTCGGCCGGCGTACCTTCCGCGTCGTGATCATGGAGCGTCCCCCGCTACTTTGGGCCGTTGGGTCGATTACTCACAGCCATTTGGACACGGTGTACTACCGGTCTGCTTCCGGTTGGCTACCGGAGGACCGGAACCCGGTGCGTGTTTCGTCCGGGCTCCACGGCCGCCATGCTGTATGCAGCGCTCTGTGATGAGAGGAGCACGCATTGCTGTACGGGCTGCTCGGCGAGCTGGAGATCCGTGCGGACGGGAACTCCATCGCGCTGCCCGGCGGGCGCAGCCGGGTGCTGCTCGCGGCGTTGCTGATCAACGCGAACCAGCAACTGTCGAAAGCGCAGCTCATGCGGGCCGCGTGGGGGCGGGTCCAGGTTGGCGAGGCGCAGTTGCCCAAGCACGTCAAGGTGCTGCGCGACTTGCTCGCCACGATCGGGCGCGACGACATCAAGACCTACCCCCGGGTCGGGTACGAGCTGCGGGTCGCCGACGACGAATTGGACATGTTGCTGTTCAACCGGCTGGCCCGGGAGGCCCGGGACGTGGCCGGCGGTGGCCACGAGAACGAGGAGATCGCCGTTCTGCGCCGGGCGCTGTCGTTGTGGCGCGGGTCGGTGCCGCTCGCGAACGTGCCGGGCAACACTTTCCGGCGTGACCTGCGGCCGCTCGTCCAGCGCCGGCGGCGCGTCGCCGCGCGGCTGTTCGACCTCGAGATGGCCCGCGGCGGGCATGACCGGATCGTCGACGAGCTCACCCGGCTCGCCGACACGTACCCCGACGACCCGCGACTGTGTGAACAGTCGATGGTGGTGCTGCAGCACCGGGGCTACCCGGACGAGGCGCTGCGCGCGTACGAGCGGCACGCGCAGGCGCTCGAACGCGACCATGCCGGCAGCCCGGACGCGCTGCTGCGCCGGTACAAGCACGCGATACTCAACGGGCGCGGCCCGGAGATCGCCGAGGTGCAGGCCCTGCTCGCCCGGCGGGCGGGAATGCCGGCCCGGGGCGCGGCCGCCGTACTGGAGGTGCCCCGGCAGTTGCCCGCGGAGCCGGCCGGTTTCGTCGGCCGCGACGACCTGGCGGCCGAGGCGGGCTGGCTGCTCGAGCGGACCCCCGAGCGACCCGCGCCGGTGCTGGTCGTCTCCGGCCCCGGCGGAATAGGCAAGACCGCGCTGATCCGCCGGGTGGCGCAGGCCCGGCGCGCGGACTACCCGGACGGGCAGCTCTTCGCGGAGCTACGGGGCGCACAGGGCGAGCCGTACGCCGCGGGTGACCTGCTCGGGCAGTTCCTGCGGGCCTTCGGCGTGCCGGTCGTCCCGGAGAACGCGGACGAGCGCGCGGCGGCGTACCGGACGCTGCTGTCCGAACGGCGGGTGCTCGTGGTCCTCGACGATGCCGCGGACGAGGACCAGGTGCGCTCGTTGCTCCCGGCCGGGCCCGGCTGCGGGGTGCTGGTCTCCTCCCGGCGCCGGCTGCCGGATCTGGAGGGCGTGCACCACCTGCCGCCGCTGGAGCCGCTGCCGAGCGCGCCGGCGCGGGAACTGCTGCTCGGTGTCGTGCGCGCCGCCGGCATCGCGCCCACCGCCGCCGATGACAAGGCCGTCGACCAGGTGCTCCGGCTCTGTGCCGGGCTGCCGCTCGCCTTGCGGATCGCCGGCGCGCTGTGGGTGCGCGACTATCCCCAGCCGGCCGCGAATCTCGCGGATCGGCTGCGCAGGCAGGGCACCGAGGCTTTCGAGTACGGCCCGCACAGCCTGATCCGCACGATCGGCGCCGGCTTCGACCGTCTCGACGCCGGCAGCCGGTGGCTGTTCCTCGGACTGGGGCAGCTGCGTACGCCCACCTTCGGACTTTGGACCGCCGCCGCCGTGCTCGAGGACACCGGGGTCGAGCCCGTCGCGGCCCTGTCGCAGCTGGCGGCCAGCAACATGATCGAGGTGCTGCCGGCCGACGTGCGCTACCGGTTCCACGACCTGACCCGCGACTACGCCGTACGCCGGGCCCGGGTCGAGGGTGGTGACCAGACGGCCCCGGAGCGGGCGTACCGCGCCTTGCTGACTCTGCTGCGCCGGGCGCACGCCGCCCTGTACGGCGGCCCGGCCGAGGTCGTGCACAGCGACGTGCCGGACTGGGACGCCCCCGCCTCGGCCCTGGCCGAGGTCGACTCGTCGCCGGGGGAGTGGTTCGAGAAGGAACGCCGCGGCATCCGGGCCGCGGTCGAGCACTGCGCCGAGCTGGGCCGCGCCGACCTGTGCTGGGACCTGGCCGTGTCGGCGCACGAGTTCTACACCCGGCACGAGCAGTTCGACGACTGGTACGCCACCCACACCGTGGCGCTGCGTGCCTGCGTCGCGGCCGGCGACCGGCGCGGCGAGGGCGTCATCCTGGCCTCGCTCGGGCAGCCCGCCCTGGTCGCCAGCGGCCGGGTCAGCGGGCTCTCCGGGGTCGCCGAGCTGCGCCGCGCCGTCGATCTGCTGGCCGGCTGCGGCGACGAACACGGACTGGCCATCGCCGAGCGCACCCTTGGCAACGCCCTGCGCCGGCGGGCCCGGCTCGCGGAGCCGCTGCAGTGGTTCCGCGCCGCGCTCGAGCACTACACCGCCGCCGGCGACGAGGTGGGCCAGTGGCAGACCCGGCGCTTCATCGGCCAGACCCACCTCGACCGGGGGGACGCCGCCACGGCCGTCGTCCAGCTGCACGATGTCTGGGTCACGGCCGTGCAGCTCGGCGAAGCACGGCTGGTCGCGCAGGCGCGTTACTGGCTCGGAATGGCCCGGCTGGCCGCCGACGATGTGGACGGTGCCCGGGACGACTTCGCGGCGGTGCTGGCGGCGTACCCCGAGGCGGACGGCATCGGGCACGCGTACGCGCTGCACGGGGTCGGCGACGTCGCACGGCGTACCGGTGACCTGGCGGCGGCCGACCGCCGGCTGACCGCCGCCCGCGAGCTCGCGCACGACGGCGCCGACGCGGGTCTGGAAGGGCGGGTGCTGCTCTCGCTGGCCGCCCTGGCCGAGGCGCGCCGGCAACCGGATCAGCAGGTCGGCTTCCTGCGGGCGGCGGCCCAGTGCTTCGCCGGATGCGGCGCGACCTACCTCGAGATCCGCGCGCAGGCGGCGCTGGAGCGGGCGCACGAGGGGCGCGGCGACACCGAGGCGGCGCAGGCCTGCCGGGCGTGGGTCGAGCAGACGTACGCATCCCTGGCCGTGCCCCCGGAAGACCGGATCTAAATCAACCGGCGGACGTGCTGCGCAGGATGGGCGGGTTCAGCGCGGTCGCCTTGCCCCGGCGGTAGAGGGCGGCGGGGCGGCCGATCTCCGGCATCCGTTTCTCGCCGGTCGGCTCGACGAAGCCGTCGGTGTGGATCACCTTGCGGCTGAAGTTGCGGGGATCCAGCTGCTCGCCCCAGACCACCTCGTAGACGTTGCGCAGGTCGCCGATGGTGAAGGCCGGCGGGCAGAACGCCGTGGCGAGCGTGGTCAGCTCGAGGCGCCGGCGGGCCCGCTCGACCGCGTCGTCGAGGATCCGGTCGTGGTCGAAGGCGAGGGTGCCGCGCACCTCGTCCACCGGCCGCCAGGACGCGCTGCGGGCGTCCGAACCCGCGGTCGGGATCGGCAGGTCCGGCATGATCGCCAGATAGGCCACGCTGACCACCCGGCCGCGGGGATCCCGGTCGGGCTGGCCGTAGACGGCGAACTGCTCAAGATGCAGCTCGCCGCCGTCCAAGCGGGTCTCCTCGCCGAGCTCGCGCACGGCGGCGTCGCCGAGGTCCTCGCCGGTGCGCACGAAACCGCCGGGCAACGCCGGGCGGCCCGCGAACGGCTTGTTGCCCCGCGCGATGATCAGCACCTGCAGGCTGCCCTCCCGCACGGTCAGGATGGCGAGGTCCACGGCGATGCGCAGCTGGGCATGGTCCCGTTCGGTCACCCGGCGAGCATAGCTTACCGTCGCTCTGACATAAACCCTGCTACGGGTTGATTTCAGGGCACTACGCCCGGCTCAGGAGTTGGCCGGCACCGGGGTCGCTTCGTCGGCGCGCTGCCAGCGCTTCGCCGGGTCACGCTGGACCGCGGGCGGCCGTGGCGCGTCGACGGCGAGCTTGGCCGCGCCGCGGTTCGGCAGGGACAGCCGGAAGACCTTCGCCCAGGCGGAGCCGACCTGCTTGGGCAGCGGGCCGCTGACGTAGCTCAGGCCGTACCGCTGGAACAGGTCGCGGATCTTCGGCGCGATCTCCTGGTAGCGGTTGCTCGGCAGGTCGGGGAAGAGGTGGTGCTCGATCTGGTACGACAGGTTGCCGGTCATGATGTGCATCAGCCGGTTGCCGTCGATGTTGGCCGAGCCGAGCATCTGCCGCAGGTACCACTCGCCGCGGGTCTCGCCCTCGATGGAGTTGCGCTCGAAGGTCTCGACCCCCTCCGGGAAGTGGCCGCACATGATCACCGAATGGGTCCAGAGGTTGCGGATCAGGTTGGCGGTGGCGTTGGCCGCGATAGTGTGCAAAAAGGACGGTCCGGACAGTGCCGGGTGCACGATGTAGTCCTTCAGGAACTGCTTGCCGATCTTGCGGCCGACCTGCCTGACCCCGGCCCGGAACTGCGGTGCCTGGCGCCGGCGCTTGGTCTTGAGGTTGCGGCCGAGGTCAAGGTCGTAGGCGGCGATGCCGTACTCGAAGAAGCAGGCGTTGAGGAAGTTCCAGAGCGGCTGGCCCAGGTGCATCGGGTGCCAGCGCTGGCCCTCGTCGACGCGCATGATGCCGTACCCGAGGTCGTTGTCCCGGCCGATCACGTTCGTGTACGTGTGGTGCAGCTCGTTGTGCGAGTGCTTCCACTGCTCGGCCGGGGAGGCGTTGTCCCACTCCCAGGTGGTCGAGTGGATCTTCGGGTCCCGCATCCAGTCCCACTGGCCGTGCATGACGTTGTGCCCGATCTCCATGTTCTCGAGGATCTTGGCGATCGACAGGCCGGCCGTGCCGACCAGCCAGGCCGGCGGAAACAGCGAGAAGAGCAGGACCACGCGGCTGCCGAGCTCGAGGCGCCGTTGCACGCGGATCACCCGCCGGATGTACGCGGCGTCGCTCGCGCCACGGCTCGCCACCACCTCGTCGCGGATGGCGTCCAACTCGCGCCCGATGGCCTCGATGTCGTCCGCGGACAGGTGGGCGATCGGGTTCGTGCTCTTGCGCTGCATCGTCGTCACGGATAGTCCTCTGTTTCTCAGGGGGCGGGGGAGAGTTCAGGCGTCCAGCCGGCACGGGCCGGCGGCGGCGGAGACACAGGTCTGCACGAGGACGTTGTCGCCCTCGACGGCGGTGGTGAGCTGCCCGTCGCGCAGGTCGCGGACGGCGCCCTCGGTCAAAGGCAGCACGCAGCTGAAGCAGATGCCCATCCGGCAGCCGGACGGCATCAGCACCCCGGCGGCCTCGCCCGCCTCCAGCAGCGGCACGCCGCCGTCGGCCTCGACCACCGTGCCGGAGCGGGCGAAGGTGACCGGGCCGCCGCTGCCGGTCGCGATCACGGTCGGCCGGAACCGCTCGACGTGCAGCCGGTCGGCGAGGCCAGCCTCGCTCCAGTGCTCGTGCAGGGCGTCCAGCAGCTCGTTCGGTCCGCAGGCCCAGGTGTGCCGGTCGGCCAGATCGGGCACCAGCTCGGCCAGCTGCGCGGGGGTGAGCCGGCCGCCGGCGCGGGTGTGCCGCTCGATCAGCCGGATCCGGCCGTCGGCCGCCAGGGCACGCAGCTCCGGCCCGAAGACGACGGCCTCGCGTACCGGAGCGGAATGCACGACGACCACGTCACTCAGCTCGCTCAAGTGGCTGCGCAGGATGCCCATGACCGGGGTGATGCCGCTGCCGGCGGTCACGAACAGGACCTTCTCCGGGCGGGGCGATGGCAGGGTGAAGTCGCCGGCCGGCAGGTCCAGATGCACCAGCATGCCGCGCCGCGCGTTGCGGACCAGGTGGTTGCTGACCGCGCCGTCCGGCACCGCGTTGACGGTGACCGAGAGGCCGCCGGGCACGCTGGTCACCGAATAGGCCCGCCACAGCCGGACGCCGTCGACGTCCACGCCGAGCCGGACGTACTGGCCGGGCTCGTGCGGGCGCCAGCCGCGGCCGGGCCGCAGCACCAGGGTGACGCTGTCGCGGGTCTCGGGCCGGACCGCCTCGATCTTGGCGCGCAGCACGCCGGGGTTGCGCAGCGGCGCGACCACATCCAGATAGTCGGCCGGCACCAGGGGCGTCGTGATCAGTTCCACCACGCGCCACGCACCCGATCGCAGGGTCTCGGTAACCGCCATGAGACAAGCGTGCTGCGGGTCCCGGCCGAATGCCTGACCTGAGCACGTGGAATCGAAGCGGGGTTATTGTTCGAAGCGAACAAAGGGAGGCCGTTGTGACCGATTCGCAGGACTTCCGGCTGTCCGCGGCGGCGGTCGCACCCTTGAAACAGGCGCTGCCCGAGGTCGCCGCGCAGGCGGTCGAGGCGATCACCGAGGGCGTGCCCGCGTACGCGGAAGCGTTCGCCGGTGAAATGCGGCCGCGGATCGAGACGGCGGTCCGGGCGGCGCTGGGCACCTTCCTGAGCCTGGTGTCCCGCTCGGCCGGTGCGCACACCGACTCCCCGCTGGCGCCCGCGCTCGAGGCGGCCTATGAGCTCGGCCGGGGCGAGGCGCGCAACGGGCGCAGCCTGGACGCGCTGCTCTCGGCGTACCGGCTGGGTGCCCGGGTGGCCTGGCGTGAACTGGCCGGGATCAGCGTCCGGGCCGGCCAGGACTCCGGCACCATCGCGCACTTCGCCGAGCTGGTCTTCGCGTACATCGACGAGCTTTCCGCGGCCAGCGTGGCCGGGCACGCGGACGAGCTGGCGACCTCCGGCCGGGCCCGCCGCCGGCACCTCGAGCAGCTCGCCCAGGCGCTGCTGGCCGGCGAGCCGGCGCACGTGATCATGGCCGCCGCCGACCGCGCGGAGTGGGTGCCGCCGCAGACGCTCACGGCGTTGCTCGTGCCCGAGCCCGCCGCGCGGCCGGTGCTGGACCTGCTCGACGCCCGCACCCTGCAGGTGGCCGAGGGCGGCCCGGAGGAGAAGTCGGTGCTGCTCGTACCGGACGTGCAGGGTCCGTCGCGGGCCCATCTGATGCGCCTGCTGGCCGGCCGGGGCGCGGTGGTCGGCCCAGCCCGGCCCTGGCTGCAGGCCCGCGATTCGCTCGAGCGGGCGGTCCGCACCTCCCGGTTCACGTCGAGCGCCGGGGGAGCGCCGGTCGACACCGAGGACCATCTGGTCGCGCTGGTCCGGACCGCGGACCCCGAAGCCCTGGCCGACCTGCGGACGAAGGCGCTGGCGCCGCTCGCCGGGGAACGCGACGCCGCGGCCGCCAAGCTCGAGGAGACGCTACGCAGCTGGCTGCTGCACCACGGCCGGCGTGATGAGATCGCCGCGGCGCTGTTCGTGCATCCGCAGACGGTGCGCTACCGGATGACCCGGTTGCGCGAGTTGTACGGCGACCGCCTCCGCGACCCGCAGTGGCTGCTGCTGCTCACGGTGGCGCTGGCCTGATGTCTTCTGCGACGCTCAGACTCGTCGCGGAGCAGACGCTCGGACTTGTCGTGGAGCCGACGCCCGGACTCGTTGTGGCGCCGATCGGGAGGACGCAAAATGTCCGTACTGGATGCTTTTGGGCTGGCCGGGCGGGTCGCCGTGGTGACCGGCGGCAATCGCGGCCTCGGCAAAGCCTTCGCGATCGCCCTGGGCGAGGCGGGCGCCGGCGTCGCCGTGGTCGCCCGCGATGCCGCCCGGACGGAGCAGGCGATCGAAGACCTGACCGGCCGGGGCATCCGGGCGCGGGGCTTTTTGGCCGACGTCACCCGGCGCGCGGAGGTCGACCGGGTGGTCGAGGAGGTCGTCGCGGAGTTCGGCGCGGTGCACGTACTGGTGAACAACGCCGGCACTTGTATACACGCGCCGGCCCTGGAGGTCACAGCCGCGCAGTTCCAGGAGGTGTTCGACGTCAACGTCACCGGGGTGTGGAACTGCTGCCAGGCGTTCGGCGCCTGGATGGCCGGGCACGGCGGCGGGAGCATCGTGAACGTGGGCTCGATCTCCGCGCTGATCGTCAACCGTCCACAGTGGCAACCGGCGTACAACGCCTCGAAGGCCGCCGTGCACCAGCTCACCAAGTCGTTGGCCGCCGAATGGGCGCCGCTGGGGATCCGGGTCAACGCGCTCGCGCCCGGCTATGTCAAGACGGAGATGGCGCCGGTCGACCGCCCCGAGTTCCGCCGGCACTGGATCGAGGACGCGCCGATGCAGCGCTACGCGACCCCGCAGGAGATCGCGCCGAGCCTGCTCTATCTGGCCAGCGAAGCGTCGGCGTTCATGACCGGATCGGTGCTGGTCATCGACGGCGGCTACACGGCCTTCTGACCGTTCAGGTGGGCCGGGTGGTGAGCCGAACGGCGGTGTAACCGCGCAGCACGAAGGTCGCCCGGTGCACCGGCTCGGCCGCCAGGGCCAGCGTGGGCGCGTGGTCGAGGAGGGCCGCCAGCGCCGCCTGGAGTTCGATCCGGGCCAGCGGGGCGCCGAGGCAGAAGTGCAGGCCGGCGCCGAAGCCGACGTGCGGGTTGGGGTCGCGGCCGACGTCGAACACGTCCGGGTCGGCGAAGACGGCCGGGTCCCGGTTGGCGGCGCCGAGCAGCGCGGCCACCTCGGCGCCGGCCGGGAGGCTCACCCCGGCCAGCCGGACCGGCGCGGCGGCGGTCCGGACGAACAGATGCAGCGGCGGGTCGTAGCGGATCATCTCCTCGGCCGCGGTCGGGACCAGCTCACGGTCCGCGCGCAGCCGGGCCAGCTGGGCGGGATGCCGCAGCAGGGCCACCACGCCCCCGGCGAACGCGTTGACCGAGGCCTCGTGGCCGGCGTTGAGCAGCAGGATCGCCGAGGCGACCAACTCGTCGGCGGTGAGCCGGTCGGTGCCGTCGCGGACCGCGACCAGGTGCGAGATGAGGTCGTCCCGTGGCTCGGCCCGGCGGCGGGCGGCCAGGTCGCGCAGGTAGTCGGCGAACTCCCGGCTGGCGGTCAGCGCGGCCGCCTCGGCCTCGGGGGTGGGCGACACCTCGTACATCCGCACGATCGCCGCCGACCAGGGGCGCAGCCGGTGCCGGTCGGCGACCGGAACGCCGAGCAGCTCGGCGATGACCGTGACGGCGAGCGGCTCGGCGACGTCGGCGAGCAGGTCGAACTCGGGCCCGGCGGCGGCCAGCAGCGCGGCGGCCTCGGCGGCGACGGCGGGGCGCAGCCGCTCGACGTGCCCGCGGGCGAAGGCCTTGGCGACCAGCGAGCGCAACCGGGTGTGGTCGGGCGGCTCGTTCTCCATCATCTGATTGCGGTGCAGCAGGTTGAACGGCTCGTAGGCCGCGGCCGGCTCCCGGTCCCGCCAGAACCGGCCGAGCCGCCGGTCGCGCAGCACGGCGTCGGCCGCGGCGTGGCTGGCCGCCAGCCACCGGCCGGTCCCGGCGTGCCAGCTCACCGCCGCCTGCTCGCGCAACCGGCCCAGTTCGGGATACGGATCCCGTAGGAATGCCGGATCGGCGAAGTCGATTTCCACCACTTTGGTCACTTTTCCTTCGCCCAATCGAGCAGGCGTTCCAGATGCGGGTCGGCCGCGGCCGTGACTGTGCGGGGGCTGCCGACGGCGACCTCGCCGCTGCTCCCGTCGATGGTGATCAAGGTGCCCTCGCCGATGGTGCGGTCACCGGCGCGCACGCAGCCGGCGTCGACGTCGACCGTGAGGTCCGCGGCCCCCACGACCGCGGGTTTGCCCATCGCGCGCGCCACGACGGCGGCATGGCTGGCCGGCCCGCCGCGGGCGGTGACGACCCCGGCCGCGGCGGCCAGCCCGCGCATGTCGAGCGGCGATGTGTACGGCCGGACGAGGATCACCGGGCCACCGGCCGCCATCCGGACCGCCTGCTCGGTGCTGGTCGCCACCCGGCCAGCCGCGACGCCCGGGCCGGCGCCCAGCCCCCGGGTGAGGATGTCGGTCGCGCCGGTGGTCTCCATCCGCGGCGTACGCGCGGAGCCGAGCTGCCCCGGCGAGATCCGCCGCACGGCCTCGCGGCGGCCGATGACTCCCTCGTCGGCCAGCTCGACCGCGACCCGGATCGCGGCGCGCCCGACCAGGCCGCCGGAGCGCACCTGCAGGAGGAACAGCTCGCCCGCCTCGAAGGTGAACTCCACGTAGCAGGCGTCGCGGTAGTGCTGCTCGATCCGTTCCAGCGCCGCCCGGAGGCCGGCCCACACCGCCGGCTCCCGGCCGGCCAGTTCGGGCAGGGGCCGGGTCGCCGACCGGCCGGAGACGACGTCCTCGCCCTGGCCGCCGAACACGACGTCGCCGAACGGCTCCCGCGCGCCGGTGTTGGGATTGCGGCTGAAGGCGACACCGGTGCCGCTGTGCTCGTCGCGATTGCCGAACACCATGGCCTGCACGGTGACGGCGGTGCCGAGGTCGTCCGGGATGTCGTGTACCGCACGGTAGGTCTTGGCGCGGGGCGTGTCCCAGGACGCGAACACGGCCCCGACGGCCAGCTCCAGCTGCCGCGTCGCGTCGTCCGGCAGATCGCCGCCGCGGTTACGCAGGAACTCTTCGACATCGCGAATGGCGGCGGCGAGTCGATCCTCCTCGGTGTCGGCCTCGCGTTCCTCGGCCTTGGGCTCGCGTTGCTCGGCGGCCAGGTTTTCCGGGGCCAGGCCGTGGACCGCGGCGGCGAAGCTGGACAGGAACCGCAGGCGCGAGTCGAGCGCGAACCGCCGGTCGCCCGTCTCGACCACCAGTGCGGCGGTGGCCTCGGTGGTGAGGCCGAGGTTGAGAATCGTGTTCATCATCCCGGGCATGGACACGCTGCCGCCCGAGCGGACCGCCACCGCGAGCGGCCGGTCGCCCGTGCCGAGGCGCCGTCCGGTGGCGGCCTCGAGATCGCGGACGGCGGCCGCCAGCTCGCCGGCGAGGCCGTCCGGGAACCGCCCGTCCCGGCGGAAGGCGCGGCAGGCCCCGGTGCCGATGACGAAGCCCGGCGGCCCGGGCAGGCCGAGCCGGCGCAGCACGACCAGACCGTGTCCCTTGCCGCCGAGGACGTCGGCGCTCGCCTCGACCGTTGCCGAGATCGGGTGGATCCAGGTCATCCGGGTAGCCTAGCGACGTGCCGAACCCACCCCATTCGACCAGTGCCGACCTGTTGGTGCTGCACACGCTTCGCTGCATCGGCTTCGCCGACCTGGCCCGGGTGTCCGAGGTGATCGGGTTTCCCGCGCCGGAGGTGGAGAGCGAGCTGATCGATCTCGCCGTGGCCGGCCTGGTCACCCGGGTGCCGGGCGAATTCGGCGGCTGGGGTCTCACGCCGGCCGGCCGGGCCGCGGACACGTCCCGGATCTCCGCCGAGCTGGACGCCGCCGGCGCCCGCGCCGCGGTGACCGCCGCGTACGACGATTTCCTCGTGCTCAACCCGGAGCTGCTCGACCTCTGCACGGTCTGGCAGATGCGCTCGATCGACGGTGTGGCGACCCCGAACGATCACGCCGACCGCCTCTACGACGCCCGGGTCCTGGGCCGGTTCACCGACTTCGACGCCCGGGCCGATGTCGTCTGCGCCAACCTCTCCGCGGCGATGCCCCGGTTCGGGCGGTATCGGCTCCGGCTCACCGCGGCGCTGGCCCGGGCCCGCTCCGGCGCGCTGGACCAGGTGACCGACGGCATGGAGTCGTATCACGCGGTCTGGTTCCAGCTGCACGAAGACCTGCTCAACACACTGGGCAAGTCGCGGCACTGAACCGGCGCCCACGGCGGCCGATCCCGGCCGCCGTGGGGTGTTGCCGCTGGTCAGCCGGCGCTGCCGTAGACGCCGATTTCGACGGTGTCCACGTAGTAGCAACCGGCGTAGTTGTCCGGGCAGGTGATGCCCTCCTCGGCCACTTGGTTGCCGAGCATGGTGTAACGCAGATACCGCACGCCGGTGCTGCTGCCGCCGGCCAGGGTCAGGTCGTTCATCTTGTCGCGGTTCGCCACGCCGAAGTGGCCCTCGGACGCGGTCGTCCAGGTCGTGCCGTCCGTCGAGGTCTCGAGCCGGTAGTCGCCGGTCGACGCGCTGGCGTCGTCGCCGCAGTTGCCGGTCGGGTTGATCGCGATGGTCGACACGTTCACCGCGGCCGGCAGCTGCACGATCATGTACCGCGGCTCGATGCCGGTGCCGGCGAAAATGGCGTCGGTGCTCCAGCCGGTGTCCTGCGAGGTGTCGATGGCCGCGCCCGGGCCGCACCCGATGAAGCCCCAGTCGTCGCCGTTGAACTCGGTGACCTTGCCGCCGCCGCTGCTGGCGGCCCAGTCCCGGCGCAGGCCCCAGTCGACGTCGTTGGGGCCGCGGCGGACCGGCAGATTCCGGATCTGCGGCTCGTAGCCGGGCGCCGACGCGTTGACCTCCGGGTAGGTGCCCGGCAGGACGTTGCGGATCGTGTAGTGACCCGCGCTGTCCGAGACCGCCGTGTACGAGCCGCCGAAGCCGGAGTCATGGCCCGGGAAGGTGACCGTCGCCCCGGCCAGCGGCGCACCGGTGCCGGTGTCGCTGACCGTCCCCTTTACCGTGGCCAGCGGCGCGTTCGGGGCCGGCGGCAGGGCGAAGTCCTCGATCGGCGTGACGTCGCTGCCGTCGGCGGTGGCCGCGAACCAGCCCATGCCGCGGGCGGCGAAGACCTTCCAGATCTTCGCCTGGTTGCGCCCGTGGTTGACGACCTGGTCGGCGACGAGGATCGAGTTGCGCATGTCGAGGAACGACGGGTTGGCCGGCGACAACTCCATCGCGCGGGTGACCAGCGACTCCGCCAGCTTCGAGCCGACGGTGCCGCGCAGGTCCCAGAGGGTTTCGCCCCAGATCTCCCCGTCGGCGTGCGGCTCGGGGAAGCCGAACACCTTGCCGTAGTCGCCGTAGGTGTAGCCGCCGGGGCCCGTACCGGGCGTGCCGGGGCAGACCGTGGCGTCGGCGCCGATCGCGCAGTCCAGCGGCTGCGTACGGATCAAGTTCTGGTTCTGCCCCACGTAGCGGCCGACGAGCACCTCGCCGGACGCGCTGGTGTCCTTCTGCACCCCCTGGGCGGTGAGATAGTCGAAGGCGTACCAGTCGCTCCACGCCTCGCCCATCGCGTAGCCCTGCGCGCCGGTCAGCGTCGAGTTGCCGTCCGCGTCGATGACGAGCCGGTTGGACAGGCCGTGGGTGTATTCGTGGTAGACCACGTCGGCCTCGTCGCCGGAGTTGCTGGGCAGGAACGGATCGTCGGGCCAGGACGGGTCGCGGAACAGATACATCTGCATGCGCGGCGGGATGCCGTCCGGCGTGGGCAGCATGTTCGCATTGTCGGTGTGGAAGAAGTCGGGGAAGCCGTCCGCCGTGTCCGCCCCGTCGAGCGCGTTGACCTCGAGTGCGTCGCCGTCGATCGCGTCGAAGCTGCCGGCGGCGCGGGTGAAGCCGATCGGTGCGGCGGCCAGATGATCGTGGAAGTTGCTCGTGTACCAGAACAGCTGGGCCGCGTTCTGCTTGGCGTTGGCCTGCCAGGAGTACGCGACCGACGGGTTCCACGAGCATTGCAGGCTCGGCGTGCAGGGCGCGCCGACCTCGGTGGAGAAGTCCCGGAACGGGAAACGCCAGTCGCCCGGGGCGTTCGGGGCGACCTCCTCGCCCGCATCGGCGGCGTCGTTGTCGTTGAGGTCGAGGAACACGTGCGAGGAGACGCCGGACAGGGTCGTGGCATCGGGCGCGATCCACCCCGCAAGCGAGCGTACGTGCTGCACGCCGCCGGCCCCGGCGCCCGGATAGTTGGTCCACACCTGGGCCGACGGGCCGTTGTCCTCGACCCGCAGATCCTGGCGGTAGAGGACCCGGCCGGTCGTGGCGTCCAGCACGTGCAGATAGCCCTCGTCGAGGGTCAGCGTCTGCCAGCCGAGCCGCAGGCCACCGGGCGCGGCGAAGGCGACCAGCTTGGCCCGGTCGCCCGAGGCGAACGTGGTCAGCCGCTCCGGCCCGGTGCCGATCGAGGCAACCGTCGTGCGGGAACCGCCGCGCGCATCCCGGGCGGCGGCGTCGCGGGCCTGCGCGCCGGACAGCGTGGCGGCGCCCAGGCTCGCCGGCGGGTCGGCCGTCGGCGAGCCGGTGACCTGGATCAACCGGCCGTCCCGGGTGACATCGGCCTTGATCCCGTTGCCGAACACCACGACGCCGGCGACGACCTGCTGGAAGCTCAGGTGATGGGAGCCGTCGATGTCCACATAGTCCTGGCGCAGCCGCAGCGCGGCCACCTGGCTCGCGGAGAGCCCGAACACCTCGGGATGCGCGACGATGTAGGCGGTGGCGATGGTGGTCGCCGGCTTGCTGCTCGGGCCGGTCAGGAGTCCGTCGAGGCGGGCGACCCGGCGCGCGGTGCGGGTGGCCGGATCGATGTCGACGATGCCCTGCAGGCCGAGCGAGTCGCGCAGCTGCGCGACGGCGGCCGGCTGTGGCGCGGCGCGCAGGCCGGAGCGGCCGGAGGGTGCGGAGCCGCGGCGGGAGTCGAAGAATTTCGACCGCGCGGCCTGGTGGCGGTCGCGGACGGCGGTCGCGTCGCCGCCGGGGGCGGCCGATGCGACGGTGGGTGCGATGGCGATGCTCAGCGCCGCGGCCATGGCGAAGCTGAGCGAACGGCGGGCTGACGACATGGATTTCACGCGGCTCCCTGCGGCAGGCCGGAAGAGGAGGTACGGTGAGTTTCAGCATACTCATATGTATCGATGAATCCAGATCGGACGGTAATGACACGACCGTCTATTCAAGGCGGTCGGGTTGAGCCGGGTCGTGACCGGACTAGGGTGTTGAGATGGACGGAACGGGGTTGGCCGTCATGCGGGAGTTGCTGCAGGCCGCGCAGGGCATGCAGGAGGCTCTCCAGGAGGCCGAGAACGAGTTGGCGGCGATGACGATCGAGGGCGCCGCGGCCGGCGGGCTCGTGGTGGCGGTGTTCAACGGGGCCGGCGAGATGCAGGCGATGCGCATCGCCCCGGAGGCGCTGGCGGTCGAGGATCCGCAGTGGCTGCCGAGCCAGATCGTCACTGCGGTGCGCAACGCGATCGACGCGGTGCGCGAGACAGTCGACAACCGCCTCGCCCCGATCCTCGCGAGCGCATCTATCGACCAGGGCGACTGACTGCCACCGTCTATGTCGAGCAGTTTCGTAACAACGGTGCTGAGGACGTTCGGGGTCGTCGCCCAAGAGCCTGGAGCGCGTCTCGAATCCCGGTCGGGCGCCGGGGTCCACGCCGCGCGGACGGCTGACGGGTTCGACGCGTATCTCAAACTGACCCCTGCCGCCCTTGGCCCGGAGGCGCTCGCGGGAGCGCGACGGGAGTTGCGCTTCTACCGCGATCTCGCACCGACCGCCCCGGTGCGCACCCCGAGGCTGCTCAACTGGGCGGACACCGATGGCGGTGTGGCCCTGCTGCTCGCGGCGGCCGGTGCGCCCCGGCAGGTTCGGTCATGGACGCCAGCCATGTGGGCGGAGCTTGGCCGTGACCTGGCCGCCTTGCACAACATGCCTCGGCCGGCGGGCCCCGGCTGGAGCAGGCCGGATGCGCTCCGGCAGGCCCTCGCCGATCCCGAGCTGCCGGCGATCGGCGAGTTCTGGGGCCCGACGCTCCCGCGGCTCGGCGAGATCCTCGCGCGACGGGCCGAGCTGCAACGGCAGATGGACGCGCTGGCACCGGTGTTCGTCCACGGCGACTGCCACAGCGACAACATCGCGCTTTCCGGAGAATCGCTGGTGTTCCTCGACTGGCAGGGCGCGGGCATCGGCCGGCCCGGATCCGACCTGGCCTTCCTGAACGTCCGCGCCATCCCGGCCGGGGTGATCGCGCCGCCGGCGCTGCTCGACTCCTATCTCGACGGTCGTCCCGGTGAGCGGCGTACGGTGGAACTCGCACTGCTCGCGGAGGAACTGGCCGTCTTCGTCTTCCTGTGGGCGCCGTTCGCCGCATACAACACGCCCGCCGGGATCGACCGGGTTCGGCACCGAACACAGGCCCTTGCCCAGCAGTGGCTGCGTTGACGCCGGCAGTCAGATCACCGCACGGATGGCTTCCTCGGCAGCGGACGCGGCCGTGCCGTGCGGCAGGACGCGAACCTGGTAGACCATGCCGAGCCGCTGGATTTGCACCACCTGCCGGCCGTTGAAGGTGAAGCTCGAGTGCGCCGCCGTGAAGCCGCGGTTGGCCAGCTCCCGGTCCAATCTCGCCAGCTGGCGGCGGTCCAGCATGACCGACGGCTGCCGAGCGGGAGCGGTCCGGGCGAATGATCGACTTCGCTCACCAACGAGAATCCTGGAACGACCCCACAGTGCGACAACGGCGATGAGGCTGCAACAGAGCAGTGCACCGATTGTCTGACCCATCCTCGTCTCCCTCATCCGTCGACGCCGGCTTCCCTGACTTCCCTGACTCTCCTCTGACGGACAGCTCCGGACACCCGCACGTCGGCAGGTCGCTTGCGCGATGTGGCTGTGGTGTGTTCTGCTTCTTCTCAGTCTGGCCCCTTCCGATTCGGACGCGCCGTCACCGCGACCTGGAAGGCATGACCATGACTCAGCGGCATTTCGGCCCGCCTCCGCATCAAGAAGATCCGTACACAAGGCTCACCTCGCCGCGAGGCATCCCGGTCGACCAGCTGGTGTCGGTCCTGCAGAAGGAAATTCGTCGCAGCAACGTCGACAACGCCGTCCTGGCCGCGTACGAAATGCTGTCGACCTCTGCCGAGGTTGCCGAGCACCTGTGGCGACGGCTGAAGCTGATCGCGGTGGAAGACGTGGGCATGGGTGCACCGCTGACTCCGCTGCTGCTGGAGTGCCTGCACCAGAACTTCCGAGCCGTCGCGGGCGGGGACACCATGATGGCCGTGCACGCCGTCCGGCTACTCGCTCTCGCCAAGAAGGACCGGACCAGCTCCGAGCACGCCGACCTGGTCACCACCAAAGTGGAGAGTGGCGAGCTCGTGGTC
>Ga0307515_10008555_pt1 | contig 19923 bp, 18 predicted proteins | sample 17_EM_MG_FD_194513 | JGI IMG/M metagenome (GOLD analysis project Ga0307515, IMG submission 194513) | Populus trichocarpa ectomycorrhiza microbial communities from riparian zone in the Pacific Northwest, United States - 17_EM | ecosystem: Host-associated > Plants > Roots > Unclassified | place... | reverse complement strand
TACTTCCGCAAGCATTCGTCGTAGAAACCGTAGACTTGGGTGATCTGGCGAGATTCGTGGTTGCCTCGGAGGATGGTGACGCGATCGCGGTACCTCAGCTTCATCGCGACGAGGAGAGTGACGGTCTCGACGGAGTAGTATCCTCTGTCTACGTAATCACCCATGAAGAGGTAGTTGGTATCGGGCGAGTTGCCGCCGATGCGGAAGAGCTCTGATAGATCGTGCTGTGAAAAGTGACAATTGGGTGGAGAGATATGTGAAGAGGCCGGGGATGGTGAAGAAGAAGTTTGAAGAATGAGCTATCGAGGATTTGTGGAGGAGCAAGGATAGAACGCACGAACTGGCCATGGATATCGCCACAAACTGTGACCGGACATCTCACGGGCTGGACATTTGACTCTTCCATCAGGATTTCTCTAGCCTAGAAATATAAGACGGAAAATGGTGAAATACAGAGGAAGAGAAGAGAATATGAGGCTGTCGTTTTCATGGAGCGGGTGGAGGAACACGAACCCTGTCGCAGAGAGTTTTCACGTCGGATTCTGAGAGTTGTTTGCACTGGCTGAGTTGTGCGATCCAGGCGTCGACTTCGTGCTCCATGCTTCGTTTGTGAGATGAGTTTTTGCTTGTTGTCGCGAGCGGGTGGGGCGGCGGTACGAGGTCGAAAATCGGTAAGATTGGGATCTGAGCGTGGCGTCCGAATCTGGAAACCATCGCCCTCTCCGCTTCGCCCCTCCCTCGCTGCGTGTCTCTTGTACATAGTCTCCGGTTTCATTCGCATAGGTAGATAACATTTCGGTGTGAGCCGAGTCCCACAATGGCGCCCTAGGAATGTTCCTCTGAAACCATATCCATTCCTTTGTTCGTCCCCGTATGGTCTGTCTCTATTCGAAATAACCACTGAAAAGCCGCTTTGGCGGAGAGTTGCCGTTATCACCGTGTGGGGGAGTATATGCCAGCCGGTCTTGCACCCCCACCGATGAACAAATTCCGTTACAAACCTCGTCCGACGATGCAAATACCAAGAGAATAACTCCCGACCTTCACAGCTGGTCGTCCAACAGCCGACCGCCCACCAGGTCGTCCTCCGTCAAGCTACCGACAGTCGATCGGCCTCCGGGCGCACTCGCATGCTACGCGTTTACCCAGCTCAGCCGACCACCACCCTCCCACCCTCAGCCGCGCCTTGACGGTGACCTTCGGAAAACCGCAAATGTTCAGGGCGGTCATCGCTCGTTACCCTCGAGGCCAATTCTCGACAGCAACACCGTCAGCCTCGAGGCTAGTTCTCACACCACGTTCATCCCCCAATCCGTCATCTCTCCTCCTTCGGGCGTTCGCCTCCGCCTCTGGACCTTCCAAGCTGAAACCAAAGCAGACCACTCCCTTGCGCAGGGCCGCCGCTGCCTCTCAGCCAATCCGGTCCAATCCAACACCGACACGATCCGAAATCCAGACCGTCTTCACCCTCTCCACCGCAGAACGCTACAACTTCCGCAAACTCCGCAACCACCTCCCTGCTTCCACTCAAAGTGTCCATGAGGCGTCGTGGATACCAAAATACGGGAAAGGCGAGATCTTCGTCTTCCCGAACAACGGCAGCCTCGTGTGCTGGGGGTTGAGTGAGGAAGAGGCACAAGAGTTCGCTGGGCGGGTGTTGGGATTCCAGGGTGTCCAGGTTGGGCCCTTGAGGGAACCCGAGACGGAGGAGTTGGATTTCGTCACGGACCCCAACGAGCAGACTAGGCTGCAAGGCGACCTGATCATTCTGGGCAAGGGACAGACCGAGACCGAGACTGGGGATGCCCTATCTTCCTTGCCCGAGTCCGTGTTCCCCCAAGATACCGTCATGGCTCGCTACGCATTCTCTCAAGCGCTCTCGAGGTCAACGTCGTTGTCCGCGCTCGAGGTGTCCTTGGAAGAGTATCTCTCGTCGGTTGCAAACCTCCCACACTCCCTCGAGGCGAGAGGAAAACCCGGCTTGGGAAGACGAGAATTGATCAAGAAACTCGGGGAGCTTATGAAGTTCAGGCAAGGCCTGAATCTTTCTCGAGAGAACTTTGCCGACACGCCCGACTTCTATTGGGCCCAGCCCGTTTTGGAAGGTCTGCGTTTTCCGTCGCTGCCCCCCATGTTTTATTTGCTCACAATGTTGTGGCCTTAGGCTATTTCAACTCCGTCAGCGACGCTTTGGAAATCAAGATGAGGACACATTCGATCAACGAGAAAATCACTTACGCCGCTGAGCTGCAATCCGTGCTGCGTCAGCTGCTGGCTGAGGTGGGTATCCGAATAGGCATCCTTATCACCGGAACCTCATGTTATAGTAGACATCTGCCTCGAGGATGGAATTGATTATCATCCTCCTTATCGCCGTCGAGGTCGTCATTGTATGTTCATCGTTCCCTTGTGAAACCGTCAGACTCACTAATACGCCGTCTACAGTGTCTCATTAGAGACGGCCCGGAACTCTGGGACATGCTATTCGGCTCCAGACGCGATGACCATGGAAAAATTGTGGAAATCAAGGACGAGGCCCCATCCTCTACCGTCACCAGGACCACATAGACTGATGATAGACTAGTAACACCTGCATAGCTCATCCAGTTTAATCACACATACTCACTGCTCATTTGTATTGCTTTTTTTTATTTAGCATTTGGTACCTATATCCCTCGAATAATATCCCTCCTCCCCCCACATCTCTCCTTACCACGTGTGGCCCTGAACCTATTATTTTTTCCAACTGCAAGGCAGCACCCGTTCAAGTACAGCTCACGTGATCGTCTACCCGCAACCACAGCCACCGGCACAAGGATGACAGGGCCTGTTCTCCCCCAATTCCCGCAAATTCTGTTCCGTAGGCTCAAGACTGCCCCAAAATTCCTCGTACACTAGGAGGATATTAGGAACCAGCCCCGAAGAGTACCCGTAATACCCGAACCATCGAGATTCCTCTTCGGAAACTTGTTTCGCGTGCATTCAGACTGAAAGCAGTAGCTCGCGATCGGGACCAGGAACCGACCACTGGATTTTTTGGGGTGCTGCGTCTCGAGAGGTGATGACATCCCGGTTTCAATATCTAGGGTACTCAAGTACGTCCCCACTTGGGTGGAGTGGCCATGGGCAAGACCTTTCGTGATTGAGAAAATCGGATCAACCCAACCTTCGATTTTGATCGTGGTCGATCGGAAACCTCATGGCATGACCCATCCCGTTTGGGTCACTCCCGTGTTCCTGGATGAGTGTTCGGGGGGAATCAGGCGTGGTCCGCCTTCTCTCCTTCCCGTTCAGCCTGAGGAACTAGACCTAGAACATTGTTCAGTCACTTCGAGCAGAGAAACTAATTGTGGTGGTTCCCGTTTTGGAAATGTACAGCTTTGCCGTTTACCGGAAGGGTCGAACGTTCCCTCGCCTTTGAGCTTTCCAGAGCTTTCACCCCACGTCTCCAAGCGATGCATACCAATCCATAGAAGGTCGGCGCAGCTCACACACCACTCTCCGGAAGGAATACGATACCCACAAAAGGCGGCAATGCCGCTCACCGGTACTCGAAGGTAGCCCTTTGTCCACTCGATTGAGGTGTGCTTACGCGTCGATGGCCAAGGCACAGATTACATGAAACCGGGAACCTCCTATTACCCCACCCTATCTCGATGTAAGTGCACTGCTCGAGACTCGCCATGCGGAGGTTCGATACGTGTTTGCTGTTTATTATTCATCCTGTGGTTTGGTTCTGCTTGGAAATGGGGTATCTGCTGGGGGTTCGGCCCCCACTCTCCTGAAACATCCCCATGAGGACCAATGACAGATCAAGGCGATGGTGTACGCCAATTCGGGATGGTCTTGAGGTCATCGGCTCAACCTCCACGGACCCAGGATTTGTCCATAATCCGATGGTGACTACGGTACGTACAAGGTTTCGAATTTCATTGGCTAGACCTGATGGACATGACGATCCGTACAGTGATTTCGGAACATCAGCTCCATGTCAGCACTGTGACCGCTATTTTTTCTCCCTTGCCGAGTATTCGATATGGATTCGGACCCCGCGAATGATAGACGTTAAACACCCGGACGTCCTATGATGTTACGTACCGATGTTTTTTTATTTCGAAACGGATCGTCTGCGTGTTCGATGAAAGTTCCTTGATGCGCTGGGGGTGATGTTGATGCCTCATGTACACTTGGACTCGGGATGGTTATTGTGAAGGCTCCCGGAGCCGCGCAAACTTACCAACTCATGTCGTGCCTTCCTTGTCCCACAGCCATCTGATCCTCCGGCGGCAGATGAACAATGATTTAATCATCATTTTGATTATCTATCTCACTTCCTCTCGGAAATACATACAGGGAGAGGCACTACGCTCGGACATGCTGATAAAAATACTTTCTTCGCGACCAGCAGTACGGCCGATACAGCATCGCACTTGCATCCGATGTGGAGTTGAACTCTGCTCAGCCAATTACCGCCCGGCGTCTGACAGGTGAAAGGCGCGTGGTGATCGCCTACTCCCGGCGGACATTTCCAGGATGGGTGCATCGCTCGTTGGCGTCAGACCGTGACTTCGTGACTGGCGGTTTTCCACGTGAGAGCTGTACGGTGGGAGGTCACGAGAGGTCACGTCGTGGATCCAGATTCCAGAGCCCTTTGTTTCCGACGGACCAGTCGGAGGCGTGCGTTGACAGTTCCGAGCCCTTACCCTAGCCTGACGATGACCCGTCGGATTAGGTATCAACGAGCGCGGTACCGTGATTGGTCTCTGTACGGCCCGTGGATCGAGAATTGACTGGACCTTGATCTCCTCCGGTCTGGGGCGCGCGTACGAGAATGGGTGAACCCCAGATTTTCTTTTTCGTCTTTCGATCTCCTTTTTGAATTCTAAATCCCGGGCTACCGGTAACAACTCTCGGGTCGTCGCAGAGCCTCTCGAAACCCCAGATCGACACCGGGAATCTAGCTTACTGTGTCGTCCCGGGTGAATAAACTAGGTATGCAAGCGAATGAGTGGGTGAATTAGGTTATCCAACATCGGTTGCTCACCGCGCATGACCGAGTGTCTCAACGAAGATTCTCGACTACAAGTTTTCGAGTCATCGTGTTCAATTTGTTGTGGGTGTGTCAGCCACTGGCAACCGCAGTTCGAGCTCACCAAGCCTAACGGGCCAGCTAAGCGTAACTCAAGCACACGAATATAGAATGTTCCATGCCTGCAGGCTGCACACGAGCCTGAACTGCGGCTCTAAGCTCCATCGGGACGGGGTCCAAGCCATTGTCATTGTGGCCGCCGGGCGACCGGAGGAACGTGACCCAGAGAGCATAGAGTGATACCTCCGCTGATGTCGGGAATTGAAAGAGACGGGCGCAAAGGTCAATCAAAATAACGCCACCCTCTGGACGTCCGAGTGGAATTGGCAGAGGCGCCAGTCGCAACGGTCAGGGCTAAGGGATAATACTACCGTTTGGCTGGCAACGATCTTTTGAGGCGTACTACCCCTTTTTTTCCCACACACCCGGACCCGTTGGTGCGTTGGCTAACTATGCGGGGACTTGGGAGGAGCGGCTATGAAAGGATTACTCCCATGAGTTGGCGAGGAGGGTGGAGGTATGCTCGGAGTGGTATTTACTTCCTCACTTGTGTTGTGCGATGCGGGAATCAGAGTGGTGACCTATGGGATCACGGAACAAGGGCGATATGCTCGCGAATGATCAGAGTGGCGGCAGCGGCTGTGTCGCTCATCCTAATTTGGAAAGCTGTTCCTTGCCGGGATTGATGCCGCGCCTCTCCCAGGCATCCGTCGGAATCACCCGGGCGATCCTCCACCTTCTTCCACTGCGTTCGTTCGCCACGTGTTACGCATACACTCACAACTCTCTCCATTTTCCGCTCCCTCGGCAAGTGATGGGTGAAGAAAACATCTCGACCGGTGCAATGGGGTTATTCTCAGCGGCCTGATCTCAATATAAACCGAAGAATTGCTCCTGCTGAGTAATCTACTTCTTCTACCGGTAGCCAGCAGAATGGTCCAGCGAATGTTGTTCCGGAGCTACCGGGGTTCCAACGATCTCACCCACCCGCTTAGTGGAGGTACAGTCTAGGGTCCCCCCACATTAGTTCACCTGCGGGCGCGCAGAGATGCAGTCCTCCTGTATACTTCCGCTGCACAGCTCCAGTCCCGATCCGGCACCCGTATCATTCCCCAGTGCCTCATTGGCCCAATTAATCCCCCCCCCTTCGCCAACTGCCGTGACATGGGTTGTGGGCTTCGCTCTCGCTGTGCCGAGCTCGCACCCATGAGCTAAGTTTTTTTATTTGACGGCGTCTCCATCCCTCCCGTGCCGGGTTTAGGAGATATATCCCATTCAATCCACGTCTATCTATCTGTGACGCTCCATTCTCGTTTTGACTGTGGCTGACGGCTTTTTTCCTCCCGCTGGTTCGGTAGTTTGTTGATCTCAGATCCTTTTATACTGCTGTGACGTCCATATATAAGTCCTCGCCCCGAAGACCCAGAGTCCCTCAGCATCCCTCCGTCCCTTGTCAGTCGACCACCACCTCTACCTCTTCTCCTCACTCCTCCATTCCTCTCCCCTTCACCACCCAGCCTATCATAATGGCTCCCCCGACCCCCAAGGTCACTTTTCTGCACCCGACCAGTGGCCTCGTCGAGGAACTCGAGCCGCTCACACCGCCTGTGAGCGTCCCACCCTCACCCCAACTGAGGCCCATCGACCTCCCCCCCACTGCTTCTGGTTACTGCACCCCTACCTCCCCTGAACCGATCGGATCCCCGATACAACAACTGGCTCAACAGCAAACCCGTATCCACCTCATCCTCTATCGGGCCAGCGACCTTCAGTTCGATGCAGGGATGGCCTTACAACCCCGTCTGGTTTCCCATGACGCACCTTCGGGCCGCTCATCCCCGCTCTTCGAGTATGACACCGCGGTTTTGGCTGAAGCAGCCACCTCTCCCCCCCTCCCCACCATTCATCTCGTCTGCGACAACTTGCCCTGGAAGATCAAAGTCTCGTCGTCCCTTCCCAACCTCTTTGCCACCAACTACGACGTTCTCCAGGCGATTCACGTGAGTCTCCGGACTCCGGTCGTCACTGCAGAGTGGCCTCTGTGCGGGACCCCACAAGAGAGGGAGGTTATCGTCGAGACCTTCGAGAGGCGCGTCAGGAGGTTGTCGAATGATTTTGCTCAGGCCGAGGAGAGAGCCAGGTCGGTGAGGAGGGTTGATTGTTTGATGGGAATGACTAGACTTGTTCGCATCACCCCCTCTGAAGACCCAGAAGTGTTCGTGATGGAGTGGGGATGGCCTTAATGGATGGAAGCGTCTCTCCATCATGATCCATACACGTTTCCCCCACTTCCCCCTGCTCCTAGTCATGCGAATCGGCGTTCATCCGCGATTGTTCTTTCTCGTTTCCTCCCTTGCCATATGATCTCCCTCTCCTCTTCTCGTGTATGATTTCTCTTTCTCCCCCTTGAACCTTAATCTTCATCCCTAATGGTTTTATGATGTGTCATTTTCTTTTTTGTGGGTTTTATGTGGATCCTGCGTCGCGGTTGAGAGTCCCTCACACGTTGATCATGGGCGACATACAAACGCACGCCTGGTTTTGACCAATCGTTGCCTCGGTTCTTTTCATTATTGTTTTTTATTCTCCCTCCCCAGCCTTTCGACGTGTTCTCCTCTTCCCTATACGACGCCCTCCGTACTACGATAGTCTCACGTCCCGTTGTTCACCATCATGCCTACAGCTTATGGATTCTCACGTTGCTCTGTGCATCGCTCACATTCAGGTACATAGTTTTCGCAATCTCACACAACCTTGGCGCGCGTCTCGACTTGTTTTTTTGTTTTATTTTATTTTAACCCCCCACCTGTACGCACCGCCGCTCACCTCGCTTGTCTTCTCTTCAGTTGGCATCTTGCACCGTCACGCGCGATTGACATATAGATCACCCCTCCCCCACCGCTCCCCTCTTCGTACGCACCTGTACTATACATCGTCCGCGGGGGGACGTCCCCATCACGCCATCCCATGAATTAAAAACACCCGAGGATGATATTATCAGCCCTGTCACACGGCTCGGACGATCCAATTGATTGAATGCCTTTTTAATTTCCCTCGGCCATATACACAGCAAGCCACACGATTAGAGACACAACATTTGTCTCCGAGTGAGTAGTCGCGACGATTTGTATTGGAGACCCGAAAGGGCGCGCGACGGCCGCGAGCTGTGTCCCTCGCATATATTCAATTAGAAAATCTCGTATAGGCTTACGCAAAAGTCATCCGCATCGTTAATGATGATCGATTGAATCGACAAAAGGCCGGGTCCGGTGTACTGGGGTGGGGGGGATTTCAGTGGTACATTAATGAAAGAACAAGAACCAACAACAATTGGAAGGACGTGGGACATGGCTGGGGAGCGACGAAGGAACCCATGCACATCATAATACTTAGCAAAGGAAAACAAGAACCGACAAGAAAAGGCTGAGAGCTCAGAGGAAAAAGTCAGGGGGGGAGAGACTAAGACAGAACAGGAAATGAAACGAGGGGTGGGGGGAGAAGGCCAGAAGGGGTAGGCTATAGAACAACGAAAACTCAGGCGATCATTTGTGAGCCATCCCAGGCTTGGGTGGCCGTTTCTTAACCTCATCCTCCTTACACCCATGCAACAACACCTTATTCCACTGTGAGGGCACGCTCCCCTCATGTCCCTTTGACCAATCATACGCAGCCGCATAAGCAAATATCGTCCCCGTGTGGTTGAAAGACGCGCTGACGATCGGACTCGCCACAGAATTGAACGCTGGTGAATAGAGAGCGTGAGTACTAGTGTATATACACGGGGAAAAGGGACCGCATGGTTGGTTCAAGGGGCAGACGGGGAACGGGGAGGGACGGAATGAATGGGTGACGAATGATCAACGAAAAAGGACCGAGAACACACGCCAAAGTGAGGCGAGGAACATAGCGAGAAAAGTGGATCCAAGGATGGAAAAGAGGTGAGGGGAGAGTGCTTACTCTTCATCCGCGTTCGGGCATCTTTGTCCCAAAAGCTGACCGTCCCGTCAGATCCTAGCATGTGACAATCAAAATCACAAGCATAAATATAAAACGTCATTCCCGTGACAAGAGGGCGGCCATATAATACGACCGAGGGGTGGAAAGGCGGGACGCGGGCGTGGAGCCAGGCATATGCACAGGGTCCTCCCACTGTGACCGTACAGCTGCGCGGGAGGGGGGGGAGGGAGAGAGGGGAGGCGGTGCCAAACCCAAAACGATCGGTCGGTGCATCTTACGTACCGCATGTGGCAAATGTCCCATGCACGGGATGAAACTTGATGTCATTAACAGAGAACACCAGAGTCTGATCTTTACCACCTGGCGCCTGGTCCTTTCTATGACACCTGAAGGAATAGTTCTTCCTGAAACCGTGGCAGTCAGAACGGGGGAAAAGATGGCACTGAACGGGCGTGTGTTCACTCTTGATCCTTATCATCGAGGTTCCTAGTGTTACGACGCAACCCACAGAACGTAAGCGACGGCCTCACACAGTTCCAAGTAATATCCCACGGAGAGAAATGGAAGAGAAGTAAAAAAAATTAAAAAAACGTACTGGATCGCCACCCTCCCTTCAATCGAACCGAGCGCGTACCCATCAGCGTTCGGAAACATGGTAATAGTTCTGGTTTGCCATTTCAACGGCGAAGGGACCGTCTACCGAAAGAGGTACAAAGAGAATTCCACATTGAGCCAAGCGTTCATGGTGGGACATGGTCGGGAGGGGAATAAGCACCCACTTTGTAAGGCGTTATTGGGTTAGCGAGGTCGAATATTTGGATATGCCGGCCCGCGGTCCCGACTACGAGCACCTTGTTCTTGACGTCCATGGCGTAACATCTTTCCTTGAGCTCCACAGTAGCCAGCGGGGTGGGCGATCGGAGGTCCCAATACTTGGGTCGGGGGGCGTGTTTCCCAGCGTCAGTGACCATGTGCTGGGAAAAAAGAAGGGCGGATTGAATTGGATGGGAAAAAGGATGGACTTGTACCTTGAGCGTTTTGTCCCAGCTACCTGTGGCAAGGATCCCTCCTTGAGGCATTTCAAACCACTTCACGCACTTGATCGGACCTTCATGCTGTCCTACTTGTGTAGATGTGCCGGATAAGAGGTCAAACATTCTCGCGGCGTTATCAGTTCCCGCCGAGATGAGCTTGGTCCCATCCTAGTAAACCAGAAGCCGGTCGCGTAATTAGTGAGCAGGACCCGCGTGAACACAGTCCATGGCCGATATCCATCAAGGCAACGGGCGCACGGCACGGCGGGTGACGTGTGACGAGGTGTGAACGATGATAATAGTAAACAAGCAATAAGCGTCTAGTTTTTCGTGACGAACCCCGTAAATGAGAGGGGGGGGGAGGGGGGAGATTGAACCCGAGATGAAAACAAAACGGGGAACACGTCCTGGTGAACACCAAGTTGATCGAGGAATTCACTTTTCGACCGCGCCGTTGGCTCTACACGTGTGCCACGCACGGCACCCGTGCGATCGTTCCCCGGGTGATGTTTCGTGCGACAAAAAGTCGTAGGAAGAGGACGTAAGTTCTCACCTTTGTCCAGCACAGGTCTAAAACTGTCCCAGGATGGGGTGCGAGCGCCTTTCCCTGTGATTGGCCTTGAGAACCTACGTCGTATATCCGGACCTATGATGATGATAACCCCCACCACCAAACACCCAAAAAAAGAATCAGAAACCGATATATCTACGTCATTTCCTACAGGAGGTAAGGTTCAGCGAGACAGGAGTGGAAAAACTCACATCGGGTCCCCAACTGCCAACAGCCAGATGATCTGCAACAGGGGAAAACGAGATAGCTGAGATACTCTCTGGAGGTGGAGACACGAGGTCGACGTCGGGAATATCTGCCAGCGTTGGTTGGCTGGTTGACGGGTGTATTGGGCCAGCGAAGACTCCAGCCATCTGTACCAGGGCGTGCGTCGGATGTGTTCTGAAGCTGGGGGTGGATACACAAGAAATACTAATGCGACGGGGATTTGAGAATGGTTCGCGCGTCTATTTGGATTTGGGGCGTAAGTTCGACATCGTGTTTGGTGGTGGGCGCCCGTTTCTTTCGATCATCACTGCGGCGGCGGCTCGAAGTGGGGCGTAAGGATGCACGAGAAGCGTTGCTCTACAGGTCCTTTGACCCTCTGTATCACCGCTCAGCACTCATCAATAGATCAGACGTTTCGTGGGCGGAAGTGCTATTCGCTGCGTACAATGAGAGGTGATACAATCAACGTAGTGAGAGGACATCCGTAGAGAGAAAACAACAAAAACGACAGGCGAAGGATAGCCCCACCGTGGTGGTAATAGCAAACGTACTGTAGAGGCTAGCGGAACGATCGTCGAGAAGGAGAGACATGGAACTACAGAGTATAGACGGAGGATGACAACGGAAGCGTGTATGTGAGCGAGTGAGAGACGGGGTGGATGAAATGTATGACATCCTCTAGATATCGTCGATATCAAGCTCTCCTTCGTCACCGAACTCGAATCCGAATTCGCCTTCTTCGTCTCCGAAGGTATCTGTCTCGTTGATCTTGGCATTCTCCGGCAGCTCTCCATAGGCTTTCACTGAAACCACGGCACATCGGATCAGACGAACGAGATTGGGATGGCGGAAGGACGTACAACTTCGAGCCTCGTCGGCGGTGTACTTGACAATGACATCCGCTTTGTCATCCTGGAAATCCCGGAGGGAAAGTAGGATGATATCTCCTTGGTTGATCCAAACCTACGGAAGTAGAGTCATCAAACCTGCGGGAGAAAGCCCACGGATTGGTTCGACACCCACCTTCTTCCTCATCTTACCCCGAATGTGTGCCAATCGCCTCTCACCATCGAAGCACATCGCTTCCAGTCGACCGTTTCCAAGCATCTTGGTAACTTGAGCGTACTCCTGTCCGTCTTCCCTGAAAACCAGTTCGCGCTTGTCATCCTCGTTCTCGTTCTTTCCTCTTCTGCGATTTTTACCACCCTAATAAATCGTCAAGGGGATCCATGAGTTCCGGTTTCGTTCAGATGGCTCTCGAGAGACGCTGGATAGACGAGTAGGACCTCACCTTTCCTTTATTCTACAGCCGAAAATGTATTAGTTACGCGATTCGGTGGATCTAGTCATCCAAGCCGTACCTTTGGCATTCTGAACTAGTCTGGTGCTCCTGGAGTGTGTTGGAGCTTGTTCTCGAAGAAAAGTCTCAATCCTCGTCTAGCGGGAGGAGAGAAAAATGTTCGTGTTGTGGGAGGGAGGGAGAGGGAGTACTAGTGCTGACATAATCGGGCGTTCGGCATATATCTACTCTACACTTGGCTCGTGGACTATTCGAAATCGAAAAACAAAGCTCTAGTAGGGGGCATAAAAGTATTATACATAGAAGGGAAAAGAGGATTATGGGGCTGTATGAGTCTACCGCTGTGGCTGAGGTTGAGGTGTTGGGGGATCTGACAGGGAGTTACTGTACATCCGCTGGAATGACGGTAAGCTCGGGCGGCGTGCACGATGTTCGGCGAAACTCACTTTTAAGTGTCGGTATTTTCGAAGAGAATAGAGAGCCAGGGTTTCTGCTCCTCCGCGTTCAGCCAGCGGAATACGATTCAAGAAAGACAAAAAAATCCACACCTTGTTTTATAAATTCTCCCAGTCTGATCGCCTGGTTGATCTCTTCCTCGGTCTTGAGATGTTTGTTGTCTATTTCCCCTCGTCGTGTGAGTCTCAAGCCAGCTCTTCGGAGGTAATCAAAGACGCACTTTCGAACAACCTGCGCATCCGGCCTTGGTAATCGTACCTGTAAATCTGGTTAGAGACGTCTGTTTGGTCGCGATAGCGTGGGGAAGGCGGATGCGGGGAGAGGCTGTACTGACGAAGGGTCCGGGTAATCTCTGCCCAACCGCTGAAGTTCCTTGTACAACCCGATGACCCTCAGCCTGGTCGCGCTCGTCGCCATGGCTCGGTTTCGCAGAGGGAGGGAGAGACGGGGGGAACGGAGTCGGTTGTCGTCGAATCGACCGTGGTAACTGGAGTTCAAGTCAATAAGGGGGGATATCGATTGTCCTGGAGCCCTCAGTCGACACGGCTCGCAGGCTCAAACCCGTTCTTATCCATCTCTCCGTTCTCTGCCGCACCGCAGACAGCAGGTTTCGTGTAACCTCGAAGACTCCCGACCGGGACAGCGACCCTCGGAAAGAACACCGGGAATGACGACAGACGCGGGAACGTGTATAGTACCCGGCAAACAAACCAGTGCACCTGCTGTCTCCAGTGGCAGAATCGTTCATTCCACGACACGGCCCAACGCCCTTCCACCTCTACTCCCCACCATGTCCTCTGTAGACTTCGTCCCCATTCCTCCTCCCCAGCAGATGGCCGATGCTGGGCCTCCGAAGCTCACGACCGAGCAGGAGGATATGTACAAGAAGGTCTATGAACACTTTACCAAGGACGGGTACACGCTCCCCGGTGAAGAAAAGGGCGAGTTCACAGAGGAGGAGCAGTTCTGGCTGGTTCGTTGTCTCCGTTACGCTGTCTTTACGTTTGAAGGTACTGATGACCTCCGTGATACCTACTAGAGCTACGAATGCCTGTTGAGGTGCGTGTCCCTACACCCTGGCTCAGACTCGTGATCGCGGAACCGACGAATCCTCTCATAAAGGTATCTCCGGGCTGCAAAATGGGACGTAACGAAAGCTATCGAGCGGCTCGAGTCCACCCTGAAATGGAGACGAGAGTCTGGCTTGTACACCCACACCCCCGAATATCTTGAGCCGGAAGTACGTATTCTTCCTTCTCACTCTCCCCACCTGGGTTATTGACGACCATGCCCTCCAAAGTTCGTCACAGGGAAACAGATCTTGTTTGGTTACGATGCCCACAATCGTCCGGCGTTTTATATGCTCCCCAGCAGACAGAACACGGAACCTAGCGATCGACAGATACATCAAGTGATGTGGATGCTCGAACGGGCGATGGACTTGATGGCTCCCGGTGCAGAGTCGGTGTTCCCAATGCCAACGCCTTGCACCCGCTTTTCTCATATCGTTCCACTTTAGAACCTTGGCGCTCATGATAGACTATGGGGACAAGGCCAAGAGCCCCGCCTTCTCAACCTCTCTCAAGGTGGCCACTTTCCCTTCCAAAGATTCTGTTGAATGCTCACAACGGATGACACGTTTGTACAGGTTCTGAATATCCTCCAGGATCACTACCCCGAGCGTCTCGGACGGGCGTTCGTCATCAACGTTCCCTTCCTCCTTAACGCCTTCTACAAGATGATAAACCCGTTCATCGATCCCGTCACCCGGGCGAAGCTGAAGTTCAACCCGAACTGCGTCAAAGAAGGGCATTTCGAGTCGAATATGCTGGTTAAGGAGAATTGGGGAGGGGGTAGGACGGTCGAGTATGTGCATGAGAAGTTTTGGCCGGCGTTGTTAAAGATGACCGGGGAAAGGAGGGAGAAGCATAAGGAGAGGTGGAGAAATTTGGGTGGAAAGATTGGAGTGAAGGAGTGGGATTACAAGGTTGAGATTCCTGTGGAGGAGGTTGAGGACGAGGCCGAGGAGAAGATCGAGACGCCCGTTGCTGTTGCCGCTCAAGCTTGAGCTCGAGGTTGCATTTGTGGTCTTGCTTTCTTGCCGATGCGCTACGGTAATGTGTGTCCGTTTGGCTGTGCCACTAGATGGGTTTTCTCAAGGAGGGTGTTACATACGAGACTGTTGAAATCGATCAGCAACCTCCCTCTTCGATTATGATCGTCATGTTCGTGAATGGTACTGCTTCCAGCGCGTCCCGCTCGTGTTCCGGATGATTGTTTAACATTCAAATGTGAGCATGAATGCTTGTTTGATCTCCAGGAAAAAAGACTCAGAGCGTGCCTCGTTCCTAGTATCCTTACATAACCCTAACCTCGGACGACTTTTCGGACTCGTGGGCCGGCTATCACAGTATCCCACTTTCATCAACGTTGAACGATGTCTGCCGCTTCAATCGTCCTTCCGCCCCCCTCGAACACTAGTGCCCTGCTAGACGACGCGGCTATCACGTCCTCGGATGTTGTCTGGTCAGAAGGACCAGTTGAGCCTGTGGCTGGCACACCGGCGGTAGACTACGAGCCCTTCCTCGCCGACAAGAAGTACCATAGGACTTCCCCACCAGAGTTTTTGACTCTGACGCAAGAGCAAGAGGCGGTCTACCAAGAGGTCTTTAAGCATTTCTCCGCTGAGGAATATGTCATTCCGGACCTCAAGGATGGAGACGGGAAATTGACCGAAGAAGAAAGGTTTTACCTCGTAAGTCCCCGTTCTAACCCTCTTGTGGTATCTTGGCGTACTAAGTGTTCGTTCAGACGTATGAGTGTATATTAAGGTGGGTCAACGGGGAGTGCTTCAAAAGGTCACGCCCTTGACGCCCCTCGGATCCCCCCCACTAGATTCCTTCGAGCGTCAAAGTGGAACGCGACCGAGTGCATCAAGAAACTCGGGGCCGCTCTCAAGTGGCGACGTGAGTACGGAATCTATGACACCCTCACGCTCGAGTCTATCAAAGAACACGTACGTACCCTCGTTGCGCATTATATTGGTGATAAATATAATCTCAACTGTGCCTGTCTTCGATACCTACAAGTGTCTAAAAGGGAGGGTGTTTATATTTGGATATGACGTCGACGGGCGACCGGGGTTCCTTGTTATTCCCGACCGTGAGTCCACTCCCGAGGGTCTCGGTTGGATTAGACAGTATGTATGGATGATCGAGCGTGCGGTGGAGATCATGCCTAGAGGCGTCGAGTGAGTGTTTTTTTATAAATGTTCTGGGTTTTTCAATGCTTCGGATCTCAGCCGGCCTATAGCTAACGAATCTTCGGTTGTAGGTCTGCGGCGGTGATGACGCTTTACTCCAGGGCCGCAAAGTCTGCTTCCTTTGGGCATTCCAAACAGGTACGCTAACGCCACGTTGCGCTTGCCTGAAGGACCCGCCATAACGCGCACATTTCCCACCCAGGTCGTGGACACACTCCAAACCTACTACCCAGAATGCCTCGGCCGGTGTATCGTGAACGACGGTCCGTTCTGGCTGACGATCCTCATGAAACTCGTCGATCCCTTCCTCGACCCGGTCACCCGTTCAAAGATCGCGGTGAACCGTCAGGTCCTCGCGGAGGGCGATTTTACTCCAGATCAGGTGATCAAGGAGTGGGGAGGAGACAGGGAATTCGTTTGGGAATGTGACAGGTATCTTAACAAGCTGGTTGAGATTTCTGGGAAGATGAAGGAGAAGAGGCTTGCTAAGTGGAGGGAGCTGGGCGGTAAGGTTGGTTTGAGAGAGTGGGATTACAAGGAGGACTAGAGTCCCAAGGTGTGTTATTAGTAAATAGACGTTTACGGTAGACATCGTTTCAGACTTTCAGTGTGTCAGTTCCTCGAATTCTGTTGAAAGGTTCCTTGTGGCGGAATGACACGTCTACCGTGTGGCTGTGTGGCTGCGAGGGGAGTCAAAAAATCCAAGCATCAGTCGGATCTACCTGAGGATGCCACTAGAAGTTAAACGGGACCGGGATAGTGTACTTGATTGAGTCATGTCAGTGGTGGTCGCCCGTGTTTCGAAATAGATAAATACCCCAGCGACTTCTTCGTACCATCCCCCGGTACCAAGGAATACCAAGTGAAGATCCTAGGGTCAGAAGATGCCACCTTTCCCGCCGCAGCGGCAACATCGCTCATCGCAAAATCAACAACCTCCCGCTAACCCTCAGAATCCACCGAAACATCTTGCGCATCGCGGGGGCGCATCTGGACACGGACCACGGCTACTCGTGAGGAGGAATTCCAGAGATGGGAGGCCTGGAGAGTGGGTAGATGTGGATAGGGAAAGGCGATCTCGGAATCGCAGCAACTCTACACCTCCAGATAACCGACACCATCACCACCGCGCCGCCGCCGATCATCGTTATCGACCGACGCAAGATGGACAAACGGGTTTCGCCCCCGTCAGCGCGAACGAGTCTTGGGCTTGGGGACAGCATTGGGTGAATACTTCGTGGAAGCCCAATAGTACCGAGGTTCAGGTTCAGGCTCAGTTTCAGGTGGGAGGCCAGTTGGTTGTCCGTGGTGGCCGTGAGCTCCGAGAAGGACGGGGACACGGAGAAGATGATGATAACCGTGGTCGAAGTCGCCGCAGCAGTGACGCAAAGCATGCACCGCCCACGCCAGCACCTGCCCCAAGGCGCATGCCCACGCCTTCCCCTTCAGACTCTTCACCCGTCATTCCTGGAATTACGGCCACCGGCGGGATGGGCTTTAGGAACCTGCTTCGGAAACGACACTCGCGTCACCGTCCGAAGATTCTGTTCTATCACAAGCATCAACCGCATTACGGGTTCACGAACTTCTCGCCGCATGCGGTGATGTACGGTGGAAAGAGGTATCCGACGAGCGAGCATCTGTTCCAATCGTTCAAGGTGAGTGTTCTCGGGGGATCCTACGATGTTCCTTTCTTTTCGGCTGACTTGTGGATGTTTATCCTGCTAGTTTATTCATAAACCGAACCTAATGGAACACATACGGACATGCGATCCTCGCCCGAGTGTGGCGTTCGCTGAAGCTCGGAGGTTCGCTCAAGAAGTCGATCCAAACTGGAAACACACCAACATCAACGCGGTATCTCCTCCCCCCCTCCACCCTAGCCCCCCACCCTTCAGCACTGATATTCGCACATTGGTAGATGGATACCACGCTATACCACAAATTCACTCAACATCGAGGCTTGAAGCGTGAGCTGCTCGCAACGGGAGACGCAGAACTGATCGAGGTACCGTGTCTAGTCCCCGATCCTTCCTCGGAGCGTTTCCGTCGATCTAACCGATAAAAACCTGCTCGTAGAACTCGGACAAAGATTCATTTTGGGGATGTGGGGCGGATGGGAAGGGTAGAAACGAGCTTGGGAAGGCGCTTGAACGGCTTCGTAAACTTCTGCGCGAACAGGAAAGGCGGTGAAATGACACGAGTACTCCCCTGGTCTCCTCGTACGCCTGATTCAACCCGATGGGGCATTGTAATATTAGCGTATGGGTATGTATTGCCACTCGTTTTGATTGTGAGAAAGTATGTACCACCTAGGATAGACGTTGTGGATAAGACAGCCGCCTTAATTCTGGGTGGGCTTTGTATGGCGCTGCCCTGGCTTTGATAGAGGATGGTAGCAGAGTCGAGACATTGCACTTCAGGATCTTCCATTCCCCACTGCGCACTCGACGGAGGCGATGAGCGTTCTCGGGTAGGTAGATCATTGCTGAATCGTGATAAAACATCGAGATAGTACTTAAGGTGGAGTCTGGGACCGTTGAGATATACGATACAGCCGCAGCGTCGTCCGTTATTGACGCGACGCCGGTGTCATTTACGCGTTTTTGATTTCACAACGTGTCTTATCGAGCGTTGACATTATTTTTGCCCGCTTTGCTATGACGGGTGGGAAATCCGGCGGCGGAGTTTGAACGGGCAGACTCGGGTTGCGACATCTCTAGGGGTGCAACTCTACACGGCTCTCCTGAACAACATCCGACCTAATGTTGTCGAAATTCTGTTCGAACCGCGCCACTGTCAGCCGAATTCCGAAACTTTGGCATGTTCGAACCCTTCGCTCGACTCCCACTCCCATCATTCCTAAAGAGTGCAGAGGCTCTGGGCTCAGCGAACCAAAACGACGATTTGCGTGTCAATTGCTTGAGTTGCTCCGCAGCACTATTCTTTCCGAGGAAACCAAGGGGGTCACTGAGGACTCTTGGATGGAGAACTTTACAAAAGTGATGAGGGGGATAGTAGATTCGGCAGAGGAAGAGACTGAGGAGCTCCGGGTATGACCATCAACTAGTATTTGTGGCCCTCCTCACTGTTCTTCCTCACTGTTCTGTTTAGGACTTCTGCTCCCCTGGTCTATCTTGTGACCAATTAGAAGAAATGAACATACAAAAAGCTGGGTTTCTCTCACTGAAGCCAAATGCCGAGGAGCGGGCAGAGGAGATGAAGCTTGTTGGGAAGGATGATGTTTGGTCATCAGCTAACCTATATGCTCACCTACAACGTATACAAACAGTCATCCTACGGCCAGTGGGTAACTTCCACTTCATAGTTATGGGGCATTGATCTCACCAAGACTACCAGAGTGAAGTAGCCATTTGTGCTTGGATAGATGCAGTATTTTTTCGCTTGTCTGCAGTGGTGCCACTGGGAAAAACAATGGCACTCAATTTGGGGCCATCTACAGCTGTTGGATCTTCAGGCACCACTACATTCCATGGCATCATTGATAAATCTGATGCAGGTGAGGCTATTGTATGGTTTGCTTTATTGTCCCCTTGCCTAGCTTAGCTTCCACATAGGGCGGCTTTCTAATGGACCTCCAACAATGAGAAAACTGAAGTCAGCCATGCCAGCTGGCCTTGTGGTGACAGAAGTCAGGGAGCGTATGGATCTTTATGACCACATCTCTCAGGCAGTTGGTGAAATGTATACCTAGGCCAAATCCCTTGAGTCAGCTCCTTCCCCTCTGTCTGGTCTATATTTCATAATGACCACACTCTCATAGGAAAAAAGTCATCCGTGGGGTTCTGACATCAGGAGATGTCTGGATTTTTATTATTCTAGTCATTGATGCTGATGGTCATGGAGCCGAGTACTGGCACTCATTGGAGATACGGACCCTCTCTCCCAAACCCCCCTTTAGCATAGTAGTTGTACCCCCATGGCCTGATGTCATTGTTAGTATCTTGGAATATTGGGTAGGTCCTTCCTCTCTTTATTGGCTTTATCTTTAGGATGGGTCCACTGACTTGCAATTATGGTATCAGA
>Ga0307515_10008554_pt1 | contig 19924 bp, 18 predicted proteins | sample 17_EM_MG_FD_194513 | JGI IMG/M metagenome (GOLD analysis project Ga0307515, IMG submission 194513) | Populus trichocarpa ectomycorrhiza microbial communities from riparian zone in the Pacific Northwest, United States - 17_EM | ecosystem: Host-associated > Plants > Roots > Unclassified | place... | reverse complement strand
GTGTTCGATCGTTACCGACGAGCGCCCGACACGCGTGACCGTGAGGCCGAAGGTCAGCTTCTCGCCGAAGAAAGACGGCTTCGAGAAATCGCAAGTCAGGTGGACCGTGGGTGTGCCCCAGCGCTCGTTCCAGATAATCTCATGCCAGGGATAGCCCATCCAGGTCCAGAATTCCTCGATGACGCCGTTGAGGAGATTGAGATAGGAGGGATAATAGGCGGTCCCTGATATATCGCAGTCGCCGAAATTGAGCATGCGGTCGGTCGAAAAGCAGGCGGGCATCGTGTGCTGATCCTGACGTGTCTTGAAGCGATAGCAGCAACTAACATACCCGGTGGGTGCAAGTCATCGTCTTCCCTGCATGTCGTCCAAGGGAATTTTGGCGCTTCGAACGATATTCACGCGCCCAGCAGCGTTCGCGTCAATGGATGATCGGGATCGGAGAGCCCATCGATCACGTTGAAATGATGCCGGTCCGGCTCGACGACCGCGCTGGTCGTGGCGCCAAGGCCCGTCCAGACATTGGCGAGGAGCGCATTCTGGCGCAGGAATTCGGCGCGCTCGCCTCCACCCGCCCAGCAGGTGATGCGAGCGCCATCCAACGGCCTTGATAATGCGGGGCTCTCGGCCAACGCCTCCATCTCGTCGATGCGGAGCGTTTCGTTCATGCCCGTTTTCATCAGCGGTCTCAGATCATGCACGCCCGAAATCGACACGACATGACGGAGTCGCGCGCAAAGGGCGGGCGGGAGCGGCGTGGTTTGAGACACCATCCGGCTGACCAGATGGCCGCCGGCGGAATGCCCGGTCAACATGACAGGCCCTTCGACCAGTTCCGCCGCCTTGCCGATCGCCGCGCCGACCTCGCCCACGATTTCGCCGACCCGGACATCCGGGCAGAGCGTGTAGGAAGGCATCGCCACGGCATAGCCGTGCTCCACCGCTCCATTCGCAAGATGGGACCAGTAGCTGTTGTCGAGCGCCATCCAATAGCCGCCATGAACGAAGACCACGAGACCCTTCGGCGTGCTTTCGGGCATGAAGAGATCAAGCCGGTTGCGCGCTTTCGCGCCATAGATGATGCCGAGCTTTACCCGACCAAGCCCTGAAAGCCTGTCGCGGAAATCTTTGGCGGGCGCGACCCATGCATCCGGCCAGCGGTCGCCACCCGGAATGTTGGCGCCGTTGCTATAGGCATCGTCCCAGTTGGTGATTTTGCGCGACAGCACCCGACATCCCTCCCCGATGGCCTGATTGATTATCCGCAGCAAAGCCCATGCGTGGCACCCGCGTCAATGCATAAACGACAAGAAACTTTATGCTTGAAATAATTTTTAGCTGGTGCGATGCTCAGGCATACCAGCGATGGGAGGTCTCGCTGGTATGGGACGGCGATTGCATATGCACTTGCAGTCCTCCGGCCCGCAACCATCCAGGAAACGCCAGACATGCTTGGACCGTCAGCACATACAGACACGTTCACGCGCGATAACCTGCCGCCGCCGGACCAGTGGCCGGATTTCCTGCTCGACGGTTTCGACTATCCCGACCAAATCAATGCCGGCGTCGAACTGACCGACCGGCTGGTCGAGAAGGGCTTTGGCGATCACACCGCTTTGATCGGCAATGGCCGCCGCCGCACCTACAAGGAACTGTCGGACTGGACCAACCGGCTGGCGCATGCGCTGGTCGAGAATTACGGCGTCAAACCGGGCAACAGGGTGCTGATCCGCTCCGCCAACAATCCCGCCATGGTCGCCTGCTGGTTGGCCGCCACGAAAGCCGGGGCCGTGGTCGTCAACACCATGCCGATGCTGCGCGCCGGCGAACTCACGAAGATCGTCGATAAGGCGGAAATCTCGCTGGCACTTTGCGACACGCGGCTGATGGACGAAATGGTGGCCTGCGCCAAAGACAGCGCCTTTCTCGAGAAGGTGGTCGGCTTCGATGGCACAGCCAATCACGACGCCGAGCTCGATCGCATCGCGCTCAACAAGCCGGTGACATCAGCGGCGATAGAAACCAGCCGCGACGATGTCGCGCTGCTCGGCTTCACATCGGGCACGACGGGCGTACCCAAGGCGACGATGCATTTCCATCGCGACCTTCTGCTCATCGCCGACACCTATGCAAAGGACGTACTGAAGGTGACTCCTGATGACGTATTCGTCGGATCGCCGCCGCTCGCCTTTACCTTCGGCCTGGGCGGGCTCGCCATCTTCCCGCTGCGCTTCGGCGCGACGGCGACGCTTCTTGAGGAAGCAACGCCGCCGAACATGATCCACATTATCGAGACCTACAAGGCGACAATTTCCTTCACCTCGCCGACCGCCTACCGGGCCATGATGAAGGCGATGGACGCCGGGGCCGACCTGTCGTCATTGCGTGTCGCGGTATCGGCGGGCGAGACGCTGCCCGGTCCGGTATTCGAGGAATGGATGGCCAAGACGGGCAAGCCGATCCTCGATGGCATCGGGGCGACCGAGATGCTGCACATTTTCATTTCCAACCGCTTCGCGGATTTGCAGCCGTCTTCCACCGGCAAGCCCGTCAGCGGTTACGAGGCGCGGATCGTCGATGACGAGATGAACGAGGTGCCGCGCGGCACGGTCGGCAGGCTGGCTGTGCGCGGTCCGACCGGATGCCGCTACATGTCTGATATCAGGCAGAAGGAATATGTCCGCGACGGCTGGAACCTGACCGGCGACGCCTTCTACCAGGACGAGGCCGGGTTCTTCCATTTCGCGGCGCGCTCCGACGACATGATCGTCAGCTCGGGCTACAATATCGCAGGCCCGGAGGTCGAGGCGGCGCTGCTGTCGCATCCCGATGTGGTGGAGTGCGCGGTGATCGGCGCGGACGACCTGGATCGCGGCCAGATCGTCGAGGCGCATGTCGTGCTTGTCCAGTCCGCAATGCCCGATGCGGCAACCGTCAAGCGCCTGCAGGACCATGTGAAGGCCACGATCGCGCCGTATAAATATCCGCGCTCGGTGAAGTTCATCGACGCGCTGCCCAAGACCCAGACCGGCAAGATCCAGCGGTTCCGGCTCCGCGCGGAGAAGATCAATTGAGCAAGCCCTATGACCCCGCGACCGAGGGTGCGCAGATGTCGTTCGCGGACCGGATGTCCTACAGCGACTACCTGCATCTCGATGAAGTATTGAACGCACAGGCGCCGATATCGACGGCGCATGACGAGTTGCTGTTCATCATCCAGCACCAGACATCGGAACTCTGGATCAAGCTCGCGATCCACGAGATGGCCGCAGCCATGCGCTCGATCCGCGATGACAGGCTGGAGCCGAGCTTCAAAATGCTGGCGCGCGTCGCCCGCATCTTCGAGCAGCTCAACAATGCGTGGGACGTGCTCAGGACGATGACGCCCAGCGAGTACACCCAGTTCCGGGAATCGCTCGGGCAGTCATCGGGTTTCCAGTCCTGGCAATACCGAGCCGTCGAATACATGGCAGGCAATCGCAACCTCGCCATGCTGCGTCCGCATGCCCATCGCCCGGAATTCTCAGAGAAGCTGGAAGCAATCCTGGCCATGCCCTCGCTCTACGACGAGGCGATCCTGCTACTGTCCCGCAAAGGCTTTGACGTTGGCGCTGACGCGCAGCGCACGGACTGGCGCGAGAACCGCGTCGAGAGCGAAGCGGTACTGGCCGCATGGCAGGCGGTCTATCAGGACCCCGAGCGCCATTGGATGCTCTATGAGCTGGCCGAGAAGCTGGTCGATTTCGAGGACTATTTCCGCCGCTGGCGCTTCAACCACGTCACGACGGTCGAACGCATCATCGGCCTGAAGCGTGGCACCGGGGGGACATCCGGCGCATCCTATCTCAGGAAGATGCTGGATGTTGAATTGTTTCCAGAGCTCTGGCGCGTTCGCACCGTGCTTTGAACCAATCCATCAGGTGACCGCGGACCTCACCGCGAAGCGCGCTTGCTTCCAGGCGCCGGTGCGCAATATATCCTCCAGAACTTCAACCGCCTTCCAGACGTCACTAAAGCTCGTATAGAGCGGTGTGAAGCCGAACCGGATGGTCGCCGGTGCGCGGAAATCGCCGATCACGCCGCGCTCGATCAGCGCCTGCATGACGGGATAGGCGTGGTCGTGCTCGAACGACACCTGACTGCCTCGGCGGCTGGCGTCGCGCGGGGTTTCCAGTGTAAGGCCGTAGCCAGCGCACTTCGACTCGACCAGTTGGATGAAGAGATCGGTCAGTGCGATGCTCTTCGCGCGCAACACATCTAGATCGACTTCGGCCCAGATGTCGAGCGCGCCCTTGAGCGCGCGCAGCGACAGGATCGGCTGCGTTCCACATTGAAACCGGCGGATGCCCATACTGGCGTCGAAGCTCTGCTCGAAGGCGAAAGGCCGGGCATGGGCCCACCATCCGCTGAGCGGCTGCCGCGCATCGGCGAGGTGCCGGGTGGCGACGTAAATGAAGGCGGGGGCACCCGGACCTCCATTGAGATACTTGTAGCCGCAGCCGATGGCGAAATCGGCATTCGATCCATCGAGGTCGACCGGCAACGCGCCGGCCGTGTGGCAGAGATCCCAGACGATCAAGGCGCCGGCCTCGTGCGCCTTACGGGTCAGCGCCGCCATGTCACGGAGTTCGCCGGACTTGTAGTTGACGTGGTTGACCAGGATCACCGCGACCTTGTCATCGATCAGTTCCTCGATATCGGGGGCATCGACACCCTCGAGACGCAGCGTGGTGCCCGGCCGGGTGGAGGCAACGCCCTCGGCCATGTAGAGATCGGTCGGGAAGCTGCCACCTTCAGCCACGATGACGGAACGGTCCGGGCGCAGGCCGAGCGCCGCATGCAAGGCCTTATAGATATTGATCGACGTCGTATCAGCCACCACCATCTGGCCGGGTGCCGCGCCGATCAGCCGGCCGATGCGATCGCCCAGTTCGAGCGGCATCTCGAACCAGCCATCCTTGTTCCAGGCGCGGATCAGATCCTGGCCCCACTCCTCTCTCGCCGCCTGGTCGATCTCGGCATAAGCGGCCTTGGACGCAGCGCCGAGCGAATTGCCGTCGAGATAGATCACACCCTCGGGCAAGACGAAGCGGTCGCGCATATCGCGCAACGGGTCGCTTGCATCCATGGCCTCAACTGCCGCGAGATCAGGAATGACTGTCATGAAGGCGTCCTCAAATATTCCGGGATTGTTTCGTGGGTGCCGCTTAGCGGGCGTTTTCGGACTTGTAGCGTTTCTCAAGCATGCTCACCAGCCGGACCATCGGCCAGAGAAAGATGATGTAGACCAGAGCAGCACCGATCAGCGGCGATGGATTGGCATAGAGCGCCTGGGCGTTGGTGGCTTCCTTCAAGAGTTCCGGCAGCGCCACCGTCGAGGCGAGCGACGTATCCTTGAACATCGATACGCAGTTGCTGGTGGTCGGCGGAATGACGATCCGGATGGCCTGCGGCATGATGACTTTGCGCAGCGTCAGAAGAAACGGCAGACCGAGCGCGGCTGCCGCCTCGAACTGACCCTTCGGCACGCCTTCGATGCCCGATCGGAACACTTCCGCGGAATAGGCGGCCATGACGATGGCGAACGCCATGACGGCCGATGCCCAGGACGAGAGCCGAATGCCGAGGAACGGCAGCGCATAGTAGATGAGAATGAGCATAACCAGCACCGGCATGGCGCGCATGATGTCGATATATGCGATCATCAACAGGCGGATGGGCTTCGGCGCATAAAGTCTGATGATGCCGATGACCATGCCGGCGGGAACGCCGATCACGATGCTCATGATCCCGAGCAGCAACGTATTCCAGAACCCTCTCAGCAGCGCCGGGAGGCTGGACCACAGCACTTCATGATTGAAGAACGTTTCGATCAACGACATGGTCGCGCGCCTCGGTAAGACTGGAGAACTCACCGAGCTTATGGGCGGATGAGCGGAGTTGAAAATGGGGCATTCTGGCGGATGCGTCTCAATGCACTGAAATCTTGTTCAGCAGCATAGCCATCGCGTGGCGTCTCGGCCGTTCCCGCGCGTGTGCGGGAACGGCCGAAAACCTTTGTCGCGGCAAAAACCTGATCAGGGCTTCGGAATCGGCATTTCGGTGACGGTCGAGGAGCCGGCCGGCGCATCGCTGCCGAACCACTTCTTGTGGATCGCGGCCAGCGTGCCGTCCTTCTTCATCGAGCCGATGGCATCGGAAAGCGCCTGCAGCTTCGGATGATCCTTGGTCATCATCAGGCCGTACTGTTCGCCGGTCTTGATACGTTCCTTGACCTTGAAGCCCTTCATCTTGGTGAACAGGAATTCCATGCCGGGAACGTCGCTGACCACGCCATCGACGCGGCCCGCGCCGAGATCGAGCATGACGTTCTGCTGGGAATCATACCCTTTGACCTCGGTAAATCCGTATTCCTTCTGATGTTCCTGAGCCCACTTTTCACCCGTGGAACCGGAGAGAACACCGACGATCTTGCCCTTCAGGTCGGCCAGGCCGTTCAGAGGGCTGTCTTCCTTGATGGCGACACCCATGTCGGAATCGTAATACGGCTGAGTGAACGACTGCGAACCGAGGCGTTCCGGCGTGATGGTGATCGAAGAGATCGCCACATCGATCCGGCCGGACGTCGTGCCGGCAAAGAGCGCCTGGAAGCCATAATCGGCGATCTCGGTTGTCATGCCGGCACGCTTGGCGGCTTCATTGACGATATCGACTTCGAAGCCCTCGAAGGTGCCGCTCGCGTTCTTGAATTCGAACGGCGGGTTGTTGGGATAGGATCCGACTTGCAGCACATCGGCGGCGAGTGCGCCGAAGGCGGAGCAGGACAGGCCGATGGCGGCTGTCACGGCGAGTAGGTGGCGACGGGTCAGGCTCATTCTTATTCTCCCTCTGGTTTTAAACTGCCGGATCCCTTCCCGGCAGGTATTGCCGTTCCGCGTCACCGCGGACACGTCATTTCAGGGCATCGACCATGCGGTCGAGCGCGGTAGCGATCTGAGCGATGTCACGGCACACGCACATGCGCAGAAAGGCGTTGGACGAGGTGCCGAACAGATGGCCGGGTGCCAGCCCGACCCGCGATTTTTCGAGTATCATGGCGCAGGCAGCGCGTGCATCCGGCTGGCCTTCAAACGCGAAGAAAGCGTACATGCCACCGCGCGGTTTTTCCGGCAGAATGATGCCGGGTATCTCGGCGAGCCGGTCATAGGTGAGGTCGAGGCCGGCCTTTATGCGGCCGACGATTTCGGCGACGAGCGGTTCGCCATCGCGAAGTGCTGCGGCGCCGGCCGCCTGGACAATGCCCGGCGTGCCGCTATTGGCATATTGGGTCATCGCGGCGAGCTGGTCCGCGACGCCCGAGGGATGTGTCAGCCAGCCGAGCCGCCAGCCGGTCATCGCCCAGGCCTTGGAGAAGCTGTTAACAGCCAGCACGCGGTCGCCATCCTCGGCGATCTCAAGAATGGACGGCGCCGATGAGCCGTCGAAATACAGCCGGTTATAGACTTCGTCGGAGATGATCCAGATGCCGGTGCGGCGGCTGAAATCCAGCAGCGCCTGCATCTCCTCCCGGCTCGCGGTCCAGCCCGTCGGATTGGAGGGCGTCGAGAGAAAAATGGCACGGGTGCGCGCATCGCAGGCGGCAAACAGCTTGTCGAGGTCGAGCCGCCAGTCGGTATCGAAACCGAGCGCGACGGGTCGCGGCTCGCCGCCGACCAGGTGGATGGCATTGTGGATATTGGGCCATTGCGGCGCGACGTAAACGACGTTGGTGCCGAGATCGACCAGCAGGCTGAGCGCGAGATAGAGCGCCTGCATGCCGCCGGGTGCGATTGTCGAGCGTTCCACCGGGATCGGGCGGCCGTGGATGGCGCTTTGATAGGTCGAAAGCGCCTCTATGAGCGGAGCGTAGCCGCGCATGTTGGGAATGTAGAAGGTCAGCCCATCATCGATCGCCGCCTTGGCCGCATCACGGATGAAGGCCGGCGTGACGAGATCGCCTTCGCCGAACCACAGCGGTATGACATCGCCCAGTTCACGGGCGCGGGCAGCGAGGACGGCGATGTTTTCCGTGCGCAGGTCGCGGACCTGGGCGCGAATGCCGTCGAACGCGTAGCGTTTCCTCATGGCCTCGGTGGAGATGTCTGACGGCAGCAGCGACATCGGTCAGGCACTCCTCGCCAGCCCGGACGAACCCGTTGCCGCCGCGATGATATCTCCGAGAACCGCGTCGAAACGGGCGATCTCCTCGACTTTGTTGTAATGCACCAGCGACACACGAAGGGCGCCAGACTCCATCGACAGGCCCAGCCGCTTCATCAGGCGCGGCGCGAACATGTGGCCATCGCGAACGCCGATCCGGGCCTTGCCCATCTCGGTGGCGATGTGCTGCGGCGTTACGCCCGGAATGTTGAAGCAGATGGTGGGCACGCGGCCAGCAAGCTTGGCCTCGTCGGAAATACCGTAGATGTCGGCGCCGTGGCGCTTGAGCACGCGGATCATTTCGCGCGACAGGGTCAGCTCATAATCACGGATCGCGGCCATGGCGGCGGCAAGCGCCTCGCGGCGGCTGTGCCCGCCGCCGGCCAGGAAACGCCGGCCGATGTCCTCGAGATAGTGTACGGCCGCATTCATGCCCGCGACGTTTTCATAGGTGAATGTGCCGACCTCGATCTTGTAGGGCGGGACGTCGGGAATGAAGTCCTCCTTGAAGGTCGGCAGCTTCACCAGCGCGTCGTAGCGGCCCCATAGGAAGCCCATATGTGGCGAGAAGTTCTTGTAGCCGGAGCAGACGAGATAATCGCAATCCCATGCCTGCACGTCGATCAACCCGTGCGGGCCGAAGTGGACGGAATCGAGGAAAACCTCGGCTCCTGCCGCATGCGCAAGGCGCCCGACGGTGGCGACATCGACGATCGTGCCGATCGAATGCGCCGTGACTGTCACTGCAACCAGGCGCGTACGGTCGTTGAGCAGCGGCTCGAGATCGGCGGTGTGCAGCGTGCCATCCTCACGCATCCGCCACCAGATGATCTTGGCGCCGTCGGCCTCGAGCGCCATCCAGGTCGCGATATTGGCGTCATGGTCCATGTCGGTGACGACGATCTCGTTACGCTCGCCAAGCAGCTTGGCGATGCCGAGGCTCACCAGCCGGATGAACGACGTCGCGTTGAGGCCGAAGGAGATTTCTTCCGAACGATAGGCGTTGACGAGGGTGGCTACGCTTTCGCGTGCCGCTTCAAGATTGCGGTCGACGCCCTGGCTGTGCTCGTATTTCGCCATGCGCTGCACATTGTTGTCGATCAGATGGTTGGCGACCGCGTCGACTACCGACTGCGGCACCTGCGATCCGCCAGCATTCTCGAGAAAAATGAAACCATCGGCCTTGCGTAGCGCGGGAAACAGCGCGCGCAACTCGTCGACCGGAAATCCGTTGCCGCCCGCACTCGTCTGATCAGTCCCCGACATATCCACTCCCTGCATGTCTCGCCGGCATGTCTTCGCGTGCCGGTCATTGGCCCTTGCGGGGCAAGTTTGATTATTTGATCACAAGATACTTTAAAGTTCAACTATTTTCAGCACAAACCCTGCAATAGCTTTTGCGTCGCCTCGATATCATCAACCATCAAGGAGCCCGCCCTCTTGCCATCACCCCCGCGAAAGGCGTCGATCATCTCGTGATGATAGGTGGAATAGGGGTGGATGATGCCCTGATCGAGCTGCCGTGCGACCAGGTCCGAGAGCAGTCGCATATAGGGGCCGAAGCGCAGCCAGAGCGTGGCGATCAGTTGCGGCAGGGTCTCCGAGCCCGAGAGCTCATAGATCACGAAATGGAATTCGTGGTTCTTGCGCAGCATGTCGTACACCTTGCCGGCCCGCCCCAGCGCCTCATGCTCGACAGCCAACTGCCGGCAGCGCTCGATGTCGTCAGGACTCATGCGCGGTGTCGCGAGTTCGGTGGCCAGCCCTTCCAGCGTCGTGCGCACGCGGCAGAGATCGTCCAGCCGTTCGCGCGAGATGGCGGGCACCCGTGCGGACCCGTTATGCGCGATTTCAAGTCCGTTCTCGGCCGCCAGTCTTCTGAGCGCCTCTCGCACCGGCATGTGGCTGGTGCCGAACTCCGTCGCCAGCGACGAGATGGTCGTCACCTGCGAAGGCTCGAAGAGGCCCCACATCAGCGCATGGCGCAACTGCTCATAGACGCCGTCCTGCAGCGTCATTCGCGAAGAGACTTTTGTCAGCCCCATTTCGGTCAATATGATCGTTCTCCCCGATTTGTCATTGCATCCATCCTTCTATCGCATCACTGACGCAGGCCGACCTTGCGCAGCAGAGGCAGCACCCGGTCGCAGAAGAACGGTAGTTCCTGGGTATAGTTGACGAAGGACAGCGCGATGCCGGAATACCCTTTCGCCGATATGGCCGCCATGTCCTCGACGATCTTTTCGGGAGTGCCGACCAGCGGATAGCTGCCCGCGCCGCCGGCAAAGCGCTTGCGATAACGCTCATAGGCTTCAGCATCATGCGACTGTGAAAATTCCTTCTTGCCGGCCATATGGATATCAACCGCCGCATGATCGGCCATATCGACGGCATAGCGCTCGTAATAGTCATCGGCCTCGGCCTGCGTTTCGCGGCAAACCACGTGGCACACAGTGTAGACGCCGACGTCGCGGCCGGCCTTATCGGCACGGGTGCGGATATCCTCGACATGGCTTCCGGCAGCGTCGATGTCGGTGAAGGTGGTGAACAGGTAATCGCAATGGGCAGCGGCGAAATCGCGGCCCGGTCCGCCGAAAGCGGCGTTCATGGTCACCGGTCGCGGCGTCTGTACGCTTGCCGGCCGGCTGACGACGTCTTTCAGCTTGTAATAGCTGCCGTGGAAATTGAAGGGATCGTCGGACGCGTAGGCCTTCTCGATGACCTCGATCCATTCGGCGGCCTGATCGTAACCCTTCTCGACCAGCGACGTGCCGAACATCGCGAATTCCTTGGGGTTCCAGCCACAGACGATGTTGAGCCCGGCGCGCCCATGGCTGATGTGATCAACCGTCGCCAGCGCCTTGGCCGCATAGAGCGGATGGATCAGCGGCACATGCACGGTCATGAAAAGACCGATCCGCCTGGTTGCGGCGAGCGCGGCGGCCCAGGTGAACGTTTCGAACGACCATTCCCGCACGTGGTTCTTGCCGCCGAAGCCAGCCCAGCGCGCGATCGGCAGGAAGAATTCCAGCCCGGCACGATCGGCAATCTGCGCGGCGGTGACGTTGTCGTCCCAGCCGGCTTTCCAGCGCTCAGGAACATCGGTGATGGCCAGCCCACCATCCGCATTGGTGGAGAATACGCCGAGTTTCAGCCGGTTCGCCCCCTTGAGTGGATGTGTCATCGTGCCTCCCCTGCCATGCGTGTCACACGGTTTTTCCGTGTTTGATCATTTGAGCACGATATTGGTATTGCACCCGAGATATATTTCAAGCTTAAATTTGTGGGGCTGGCATGAGGCGTCCGGTGGAGGAAAGAATGCAGAATTTTCGAGGCAGATGCACGGGCGGCGGGATCGCGATCGGCACGTTCGCAGCCATTCCGCATCCCGTCGCGATCGAGGTGGTGGCGGCGTCAGGCGTCGATTTCATCTGCATCGACTGGGAGCATGCGCAAATCAGTCGTGAACGCATCGAGGACCTGGTGCGTGCCGCAGACATCCACGGCGTGCCGGCGATGGTGCGAGTACCGGGGCATGCGCCGGAATCCATCGCGGCCGCACTCGACGCCGGGGCTGCCGGCGTACTGGTGCCACGGGTCTCGACAGCCGAACAGGCGCGTGCAGCGGTTCAGGCGACGCGTTATCCGCCGGCCGGCGCGCGCGGCGTCGGGCCCGGACGGGCTGCGGCCTACGGCTATCGCATTCCGGATTATCTCGCTGCGGCAAACGAAAATCTGCTGCTGGCGATCCAGGTCGAAACCGCGGAAGGGCTTGCCAATATCGACGCGATCGCAGCCATCGACGGCGTCGACGTGATCTTCATTGGCCCCGGCGATCTCTCAGTGTCGATCGACGCGATGGGACCGGCCGGGGCGAAGAAGTTGAACGCGGCCATCGAGACGATCGCAAAGGCTGCGATCCGTGCGGGCCGGACATCAGGCATCTTCAGGCCGTCGGCCGATGATATCGGAACCTGGACTCAATCCGGCATCCGCTTTTTCATCCTTGCCAGCGACACGATGTTCCTCGGCGCCAGCATCGCGGCCGGTATAAAGGAAGCGCAGCGGGAAGCATCAAAGGCAGGGAATTGAGAGCGGCCATTTCCGGGCAAGCAGGAATATGCCCAGATCGGCCGCTTCAATACATCGAGAATGATCACCCTGCCTGCGCGCAGTGTTACCTGCAGATGCGGACGCGCTTGATCACGACTTCGCCCCAGTTGTTGACACGGCGCACCTTCTTCGTGAAGCAATCCTGGCGGTAGACGACGCGCGGTGCGATGTAAACGCGGGCACGAGGCCGTACCACGACGACATTGTGATTGCGGTGATGGTAGCCGTTCTTGTATTTCACGACCACATCGGCGTCTGCCGATGAGGCAAGAGATACGGTGGCTACGAGTGCGGCAATGCCGGCGATAACGTACTTTTTCATCGGAGAGTTTCCTCGTTTTTTCGTGGTGTGGCTCTATAAGCTCCCGCGAACATGAACGTTCCATGAGTGCGGTATTAATAATCGGCGAATAACCAATGGCGAAGCCAACCTCCGTGGATATATATCGGGGCGCTCACACAGCCTGAACAGGACCTTAGCGATGACAGATACCGTACTTGACCGTTTCCTCCGCTACGTCGTCATCGATACCCAATCCAATCCGGAATCGACAACGCAGCCATCCACGGACAAGCAGAAGAATCTCAGCCACCTGTTGGTCGAAGAGCTTCTCGAAATCGGCCTGGCGGATGCACATCTCGATGCCGACGGCTACGTCTATGCGACCATTCCCGCCAACACCGAAAAAGCCGTGCCGGTCATTTGCTTCTGCTCGCATGTCGACACGGCGCCCGACTTTACCGGCGCCAATGTCAAACCGCAGATCGTCAGGAACTATGATGGCAGCGATATCCAGCTATCGGTTGACCCGCATCGGGTTATCCGGGCGTCCGATCATGCCGCACTCCGCGATCAGATCGGCAACGACATCGTCACCACGGATGGAACGACCCTGCTGGGCGCCGACGACAAGGCGGGCCTCGCCGAGATCATGACCATGGCGCAGTTCCTCATCGACAATCCTGACCTGAAGCACGGCACGATCAAGCTGCTGTTTACACCAGACGAGGAAATCGGCCGTGGCGTCGACAAGGTCGATATCGCCAAGCTGGGTGCGACCTTCGCCTACACGGTCGATGGGAGCACGGTGGGGCAGATCGAGGACGAAACGTTTTCGGCTGACGGTGTCGATATCACCATCCAGGGCGTTGCCTTCCATCCCGGTTTTGCCAAGGGCCGAATGGAAAATGCCATCAAGATCGCCAGCGCCATCGTCGATGGGCTGCCACGCGACATGGCCCCCGAGACGACATCGGGACGCGACGGGTTCCTTCACCCCGTCTCCCTGTCCGGTTCGATGGAAAAGGCCAGCCTGGGCTTGATCGTCCGCGATTTCACCGAGGACGGCCTGGCGGCGAAAGAAGCTATGCTGAAGCAGATTGTGCACGACGTGATGGCCCTCCATCCGGGCTCTTCCCATACTCTCAAGGTGCGAGAGCAATATCGCAACATGAAATCGGTCCTCGACCGTCATCCCGAAATCGTCGAGAATGCCATGGAAGCAGCCCGGCGCGTCGGCCTGGTTCCCGCGCGTGGCAGTATCCGCGGTGGCACGGATGGTTCGCGCCTCTCGTTCATGGGCCTGCCTTGCGCCAACATTTTTGCCGGCGGCCACGCATTTCATTCACCACTCGAATGGGTCAGCCGGCAGGACATGGAGAAAACGGTCCAGACACTCGTCGAACTCGCTAGAATATGGGAAGAGCGAAGCTGACAATCAGACCTCGCCAGCCGGCCACGAAATGAAAGCATAAGGATACGGCATGTCACGCGGACAGATGATTTTGGCGGCGTTTTTCTTCAATCCCCAGGGCGACCATCGAGCCTCGTGGCGGCATCCCCGCGCGCCTGGCCATGAATTCATGGATTTCGACTATTATCGCCAACTGGTCGGCGCGGCCGAGGCCGCCAAGATCGACACGATCTTCATCGCCGATCATCTCGGCATCTGGAATGGTCTCGGCAGCGGTGTCGCCCATTATGCCAATCCGCGTCTGGAGCCATTGTCGCTTGTTTCCGCACTGTCGGCGGTGACCAGGGACATAGGCTTCATGGTGACGGCATCGACCTCTTATACAGAACCTTTCAACACCGCCCGCATGTTCGCGTCGATGGACCATATAAGCCGCGGACGAGTGGGATGGAATGTGGTGACATCGGCGCTCGAGGAAGAGGCGATGAACTATGGCCGCGATGCCAATATCGATCACGCCGTGCGCTATGATCGCGCCGCCGAATTCCTCGATATCGCGAAAGCGCTCTGGGACAGCTGGGAGGACGATGCCGTCGCGCTCGACAAGGCATCGGGCCTTTTCGCCCACCCGGAAAAGGTCCATTTTCTCAACCACACCGGCAAGCACTTCAAGGTCAGGGGACCGCTCAACGTTCCCCGCCCGCCACAGGGCTATCCCGTCATTGTGCAGGCTGGATCGTCGGAGGCGGGAAAGAACCTCGCCGCGGCCCATGCCGAGGTTCATTTCGCCATCGTCCGTAATGAGGCCGAAGGCATTGCCTATCGCGCCGACATGGACGTACGGCTGGCGAAACTCGGCAGGCGGCCAGAGAGCTTGAAGCAGATCCCGGGTATCCTGCCGATCGTCGGTGAAACAGCGTCGGAAGCCGAGGAAAAACAGCAGTTTCTGGAATCGCTGATGCTCGATGAACTGGCCGTGGATCTGCTATCGACCTGGGCGGGCGTCGACCTCTCCACATATCCGCTCGACGGCGCGATCCCCGATCTTCCGGAAGAAGCAAACTACAACGGCTGGCGAACTTGGCTGGCGCTCGTTCGCGACAAGGCCAACGCGGGACTGACGATACGCCAGCTGGCGCGCAAGATCAGCGCCACCGGGTCGGTGCCGCTCGTCGCCGGCACGGCGAAGCAGGTGGCCGACCAGTTGGAAGCGTGGTTCGTCTCCGGTGCAGCAGACGGTTTCAACCTCATGTTCCCGCTCCTGCCCGAGGACTGGATGAACTTCATGCAAAAGGTGGTGCCGGAGTTGCAGCGCCGCGGGCTGTTCCGGACCGAATACGAGCCTGGAACATTGCGGGATCGGCTGGGGCTGGAGCGGCCAGCCAACAGTTTTGCGCGCTCACGGGCATGACGGCCAGACGAGATTGCGGGCTATTTGCAGGCTGGCGGTTGCCCGTGAGGGCCATACGCTGATAATGCTTCCCTACATTTCCATACTTGCAGATTTGGCAAAATGAACGAACGCACACCCAAGGTCGTGATCTCACCCTTCTCTCAAGCATTCACCGCCGATGGCATCACAGTCGATGTGCAGATCTACAGGATCGAGGGCGTCGACGGCTGGACCTTGGAACTGGTCGATGGCGAGAACATCTCCATCACCTGGACGGACCCGTTCCCGAGCGACCAGGAGGCATGGGATGAATTTGCCAGCGGGGTGCAATTGCTTGGACTAAAGGCTTTGCTCGAAATCGACGACGATGAAGGGACCACGGTCCACTGACGGAGACCGCGCCATGACGTCAATCCTCATATTCCTGACCGCTATCGGATTGGGACTGGTCACCGCCGGCGTTGCGAAATGGAAAGGCCGGCGTCCCATGACATGGCTGCTCTACGGCGTCGTGGGTTCGCCAGTCGCCATTCCGCTTCTGCTGATGCTTGAACGGAGGCCCAGCGAACACACGCACACGCCGATTGTTTATTTCTCGGCAGCCGTTATGATCTTCGCGCTGATCGCAGTCGTGGCGATACATAGGCTTCAGAGTGCTCCCCCAATCTGACGAGGGTTCAGCCGCCACGTTCCGGGCGGCTGTTGCGCGGCATGCATCAGACGCTGACGCGTCGCGCTTCCTTGTCGGCCGACTTGCGGTCAGCGCCGTGCTTCTTGATGATGGCCTTCGCATCCTCGACGGATATGCGGTGCTTCTTCGCGAACGGGATTGCCTCATAGGGCTGTTCTGCCGTGGCGCTATTTGCTTTCTTGTCGGACATGGGTGACTCCTGAAGTAATCGCTCCGGCGTCGTGCCGAAGCGTATTCGATGATTGAAGCTGTGAATGAAATGGGCCTAGTGCTCTGGCGACATACCACAGGCTACGGCTTTCACGTCTTGTTTATATGGGTTTCGCAGACGCTTATTTCAATGAAGCCCACAACCGCACCGATCTCGCGGTTCAGCGCTTATTTTTCCGGATGATCTTGTTGCCTTTCGGCCCCGTCAGCACCGGCGTCTTGCCGCGGTTTTCTTCGCGCAGGGTGCGCCAGCGCTGCAAGCGCTCGGCGGACAAGGTTCCAGCCGCGACGGCCGCCTGCACGGCGCAGCCCGGTTCATGCGCGTGCGTGCAATCGCGAAACCGGCAGAGCGGCGCAAGATCGGTGATTTCGGCATAAAGCGTGTCGATACCGTCGGTGACGTCACTCACATAAAGCGTGCGTATTCCCGGTGTGTCGATGACCCAGCCACCGCCGGGAAGCGCATGGAGCGACCGCGCCGTGGTGGTATGGCGGCCCTTGGCGTCGTGTTCGCGAATCGCGCCGGTCTTCTGGATACTGTCGCGCCCTGCCCCCGTCAGCGTGTTCACCAGGGTCGACTTGCCGACACCCGACGAGCCGACCAGCGCCACGGTCTGCCCGGCACCGCACCAGGGCGCGAGTGCATCGACAGCATCAGCGGACTTGGCGTTCAGAATCACGACCGGCAGATTTCGCTGCAGGGATAATGCATCCTGCTCATAGCCGCGTGCATCGTCGGCTGTATCAGCCTTGGTCAACACGATCACCGGCTTGGTACCCGCCTCGTTGGCCATGATCAGGTAGCGTTCGAGCCTAGCCGGGTTGAAATCGGCATTGCATGAGGTGACGATGAACAGCGTATCGACATTGGCTGCCGCGAGTTGCTGGCCATTCCTGCCTTCGGTGCGACGCTGCAACAGCGTCCGGCGCTCGAGACGGCGGATGAACATACCGGTCCAGGGATCGGCGAGAACCCAATCGCCGACGGCGAACTCCGCCGTATTGGCATTGGGGTGAAGCTCAAGTTCGACCGGTCCGGAAACATCGATCGCCTCTAGTCGGGCGCGATGGACCGACGAAATGCGCCTTGGCGCAAGATCCGCTTCGCTTGGCCCGATCTGGGCAGCGAAGAAATCGGACCAGCCAAGCAATTCAAGCGGACGGGAACCAGTGTCTGCGGTCACGGATTGATCCTGAAATTCATCGTGATCGTCATGAACGACCTCTCTCTCTCGGTCTATGCTGATGCGCTTGTATCGTGAGGACGGCATGCCGTCATGGGTTTTCTGTCTGCATTGGCTGAAGAGCGGGTCATATATTTTCATTGCGACGTCGCATCCAATGATATAATCACATAACAATGTCTTTATGTGATTGATCGGAGCACCGAGATGCTGGATTCGCTTTTCGACGACGGGGTCACCACGGAGAGAACAGACGTGCGCGCAGCGCTGACTGCGGCGGCGCGCGAACGCATATTGATTCTCGACGGGGCGATGGGCACGCAGATCCAGGGGCTGGGTTTCGGCGAGGATCACTTTCGCGGCCACCGCTTCGGCGGCTGCGCATGCCACCAGCAGGGCAACAACGACCTGCTGATCCTCAGCCAGCCTGCAGCGATCGAGGAAATCCATTTTCAATATGCGCTGGCCGGCGCCGACATTGTCGAGACCAATACGTTTTCCTCGACCTCGATCGCCCAGGCCGACTACGGCATGGAAGACATCATCTATGACCTGAACCGCGATGGTGCGCGGCTCGTCAAGCGGGCCGTCAGGCGTGCCGAGCAGATCGATGGCAAGCGCCGGTTCGTCGCCGGCGCACTGGGCCCGACAAATCGCACGGCCTCGATGTCACCGGATGTCAACAATCCCGGCTTTCGCGCAGTGACTTTCGATGATCTGCGCATCGCCTATGGCGAACAGTTGCGCGGCCTGATCGACGGCGGCGCGGATATCATTTTGATCGAGACGATCTTCGATACGCTGAATGCCAAGGCGGCGATCTTCGCCTGCAAGGAGATTTTCGAGGAGAAGGGCGTCGACCTGCCGGTGATGATCTCGGGCACGATCACCGATCTCTCGGGCCGCACGCTGTCAGGCCAGACGCCGACCGCCTTCTGGCATTCAGTGCGCCACGCCAATCCCCTCTCCATCGGCCTGAACTGCGCTCTGGGCGCCAACGCCATGCGCGCACATCTCGCCGAACTGTCTGGTGTCGCCGACACCCTCACCTGCGCCTATCCGAATGCCGGCCTGCCGAATGCCTTCGGCCAATATGACGAGAGCCCGGAATTCATGGCTGATCAAATCGAGGAATTCGCCAGGGATGGTCTGGTCAATATCGTCGGCGGCTGCTGCGGCTCAACGCCGGACCATATCCGCGCCATCGCCGAGGCCGTCGCCAAATATCCGCCGCGCGAAGTGCCGCAACATTTACCGCTGATGAAGCTCTCGGGGCTCGAGCCCTTCACGCTGACCAAGGACATTCCATTCGTCAATGTCGGCGAGCGCACCAATGTCACGGGCTCCGCGAAGTTCCGCAAGCTGATTACATCAGGCGATTATGCGGCGGCGCTCGATGTCGCCCGCGACCAGGTGGCCAATGGCGCCCAGATCATCGACATCAACATGGATGAGGGCCTGATCGACTCGAAAGCCGCCATGATCGAGTATCTCAACCTGATCGCCGCCGAGCCGGATATCGCCCGCGTGCCCGTGATGATCGATTCCTCGAAATGGGAGGTGATCGAGGCCGGGCTGAAGTGCGTGCAAGGCAAGCCGCTGGTCAATTCGATCTCGATGAAGGAGGGCGAGGAAGCCTTCCTGCATCACGCGAAACTGGTGCGCGCCTATGGTGCGGCCGTCGTCGTCATGGCCTTCGACGAGCAGGGCCAGGCAGATACCCGTGCCCGCAAAGTGGAGATATCGACCCGCGCCTACAAGCTGCTGACCGAGCGGGCGGGCTTCCCCCCAGAGGACATTATCTTCGATCCCAATATCTTCGCGGTCGCAACGGGGATCGAGGAGCACAACAATTATGGCGTCGATTTCATCGAGGCGACGCGGGATATCATCAAGACGCTGCCGCATGTGCATATTTCAGGCGGCGTTTCCAACCTCTCCTTCTCGTTCCGCGGCAACGAGCCGGTGCGAGAGGCGATGCATGCGGTGTTTCTCTATCACTGCATTCAAGCCGGCATGGATATGGGCATCGTCAATGCGGGTCAGTTGGCGGTCTATGACCAGATCGATCCGGAGCTGCGCGAGGCCTGCGAGGACATGGTGCTCAATCGCAATTCAAACGCCACCGAACGGATGCTGGAGTTCGCCGAACGCTACAAGGGCACTGCAGGCAAGGAAGCCAAGGAGCGCGATCTGAAATGGCGAGACTGGCCGGTCGAGAAGCGGCTGGAGCATGCGCTGGTCAACGGCATCACGGAATTCATCGATCTCGACACCGAGGAGGCCAGGCAGAATGCCGAACGGCCGCTGCATGTCATCGAAGGGCCGCTGATGGCCGGCATGAACGTCGTCGGCGACCTGTTCGGCGCGGGCAAGATGTTCCTGCCGCAGGTGGTGAAATCCGCCCGCGTCATGAAACAGGCGGTGGCGGTGCTGCTGC
>Ga0307515_10008553_pt1 | contig 19925 bp, 18 predicted proteins | sample 17_EM_MG_FD_194513 | JGI IMG/M metagenome (GOLD analysis project Ga0307515, IMG submission 194513) | Populus trichocarpa ectomycorrhiza microbial communities from riparian zone in the Pacific Northwest, United States - 17_EM | ecosystem: Host-associated > Plants > Roots > Unclassified | place... | reverse complement strand
GAAATTGAGTTTCATAATTTATTTTGATTTGCTTTCTATTGGGTTATTCTAGTCTCATGATCCAAGTTCAACAGGTTAATCTGGGTTGACTCAAGTTTTTTATCCTTTTTTTATCGATTTTTTTTTCAATTTTATTCTTCAACATTAGGTTAATTGAGTTAGTTTCAATATATTTTATTTATTTATTTTCTATGACTTTATTACAATCTCATAACCTGAGTCGTAAATTTTACATGTTGACCTAAGTTGATCCAGATCGATCTAATATGTTTTTGTCTCAATATTTTTTTTAAAAAATGTTATCCTTGATTTTTTTTTATTCAAATTATGTTTTTTTTCTAATTGTTTAGGTTGTTTTTGAATTTGTAAAATAAATCGGGTCACATTAGATAAATCCCTACATGATTTTTTTTTCTTGAAAATACATTAACAATACCTAAATTTTTTGAAATGTTTTAAAAAAATTTCATCCAACCTGCATAATAGAAGAACCGATAAATAATCTAGTGTCTTCTTAAGATCAACTTGCAAATGCTTCTCCAAAACCTCTTCCTCATTTCCTTAATCTGAAGATCAATGCAGTAAATGTGTTCTAAGTTGTCTAAACCAATTCTTCTTCAGAAGTTTGGTTGTTCAGACAGAGAGAAACCCAGCACATGTTGCTTAGGCTGCAATTTTCAGAGCACTTCCATGTTGAGAGCTAACAAAAACATTGTATGATGTCGAACAATACTTTCTTGTTTATAAAATTCTTGAGATAAAATCCTCTCTCTTTTCTGTTCAAACACAGGAACATTGCAAATCTATGGAGAATCAAGCATACTTGTATTACTTAGTTTGCTTGAAATCATGACATTCAGTTCAGGTAATGTCAAAATCTAAGAGATCCCTTCTTTACCAAACTAGAAAGGTAAAGCTAAAATGATAGTCATTCCAATTTATTTTGTGTTACTGGCAAGTGCAGCAGTTCTTCAGGCTGCAAATTGCTTGCTCCTTTATTTTTTAGGACTTGATACGTTTAAGTTCAAGGGCTTCACCAGCCTGCAATTTTGTGGTAAGTCTCAGCTTTCTGTAATCTTCATAAGTGAAAGGGACATAGAGACGAGGGTGTTCAGAGTCCACAAGTTCCGGCGGAGCTTCCACTTCCTCATCGGAAGCCAGCAGGAATGAAGCAATTGAAATCCGAATTGTAGCTTCCTTGCATTGCACTCGATGCTGCACGTTACGAAACCTCCCATTGCTCCATGCCTTTGTGACATCAACAAGCAGCAGCTTAAGAACTAAGAAGCCGATTTACTACTAATGAAAAGGTAAACAGATACAGGAACTCTATCATTACCTTAGCAATGTCTCCAAGATTGATCAGGAGGGTGCCTGGCACCGGATCAACAGCTACATACACACCAGACGGGTTCATCACTTCAAGCCCTCCAACATTTTTATCATCTTGAAGGATAGTCAGGAACCCAGAATCTGTATGTATTTGGACTCCAGAGGAGCCTATAGTTTCAGGGGTGAAGTTGTACTTGTTGATCCTGAACTGGCAAACCCATGACTCAAAAAAATCACCACTTAACCCTAAACTTTCAGCCAACTTTCGAGCTACATCCTTGGCCACCCCATGAATTGCCTTGGCATACATCTCTATAACTTCTCTGGCAACAACAATTGCAAATAAAAAATAGAATATAATGTGTAGAAATGACATTAAAGAAACCAAGTTCATTTCAGTAAGAATTTGCTGCTGAAACTCCTTGTAGCCAGAAGTTTGAAAAGATTTCTAAACATTTTAGTTCAAGATAAGAGCAATTGGCCCCCATTCAGAGAGGCTACAAGATAACCCAAAAAGGAAGTGGAGCTGTCTTGTCAATACTAGCATCCAAAGTGATGTAGCACATCTCACTCCATCATAAGGGTTCAATCTACTGATTCTAAGGATTTTCTATCATAAGATTGATTTTCAGAATGCCTTCTCCAGTAATAATGATGATAGTTCTCATTTTACCTTCCAACAGCCAATTGTTTTCAGCTTTAAGAAACTTAATGAAAATGAAGTGAAGAGTGGTACAAATTCAAGACAAATGAAAGGAAAAAATTACCTTTGGTAAGAAGAGGCATCCAATTGGGAGCAGAAAGTTTCCACAGCCTGTGAAGACCCCATATCATAAAGTCCCAAAGCCTCGTAAAGAGGGTTGACTTGGCTTGGTGCCATGTAGCCACTCCCAGATATGACATCTAAGTTGCGCTTTTTCACATCGAAGGGCAGGTCTAACAATGATCTCACAACCCTCTTCATATCTGCCATGAGGGCCAAAGAGATATTGTGATTCACGAGCCTGAAACAGCCCCACTCTTCACATGCTCTTCTCAGTTTCTCATACTGTCCTGGAAACTCTTGCAGATCTATTGTTGGGACACCACTCTCTCCCATCTTTACTTGTGAAAAGTCTATTCTTGATATATATATATAAAGGCCTTCCACTCTTTAGCAAGCTGTGTTAGAACACGGCATTGACGCTTATATAAAATTAAGGATTTGCTTTGCTTAGGCAGACATCATGTGGACAGACTTCACATTTTGTTCCCGACAAGTATGAGAAGGCAAGGTAAAATGTTCATATAAAACAAAACAATGACATCTTTATGCTTGCCTTAGCATAGCAAGATGCCAAGAGCAGCTTGCAGGCTAGAGCAGGAAAGTATTGTCTTCAAAAACTTTAGTTGGAAATTAATCATACCGTTCTGCATAAAAACAAAACAAAAATGACGGTGCAAAAAGATGGAAATATAATGGAATTCATAGTACTCAAATGACAGTAAGAAAGGTGTGCTTCTCATTTAAGTTTTGGATGGGCATCAAAGCCATGCGATCAACTCGGATTAGGCGTGTTTCTCATTTAAGTTTTGGATGGGCATCAAAGTCATGCGATCAATTCGGATTATCCAAGAAAGATGAACTGAATATAAGGCAAACGAAGTAGGTAGAAATGCAATGTACAAGACCATAACCTCTGTCTCGGTTCATCAAATTGCTCAAAAACATGCCCAAATGAATCATTTACACAGGTCGCGGGGGATATCCAGGGAGAGAATATTTTTCTTAGTCATTATTATTTTATGATTTCTAGTTTGTTTTGGTTGGTTTTTTAATTTATTTAAGGAGTTGTATACCTCTTAAAAATCCAGACTACATATGAGTTATTTATATAGTAATAAAAATATGAATTAGAGTTTTATGTGACAACCTCATTCGGCTTCAATTTTATCTTTCTAGTTTGTTATTTTCTAGTATGTTGTTTTTATTTGCATTAGTTAGTATCGCAGTTCAACGATTCTAGTGTTTATTTGCTTGTTGTGTGTTGGAATAATCATAGCTAAAAGAGGTGGCAGTATAGGATGTGCTTATGTATGAGGGGATGAAGAGATTCCCCCTCGTGAAAAAAACATTCAAAAACTGGTGATAGAAGACATGTAGAGACAGATTGCAGAATTTAAAAGAGGTGTTCATGAGTTGGTAATGGATTATATATATAGACAAATTGCAAGATTAAATTGTTAGATGACAAAGGTGAGGAACCCTGGTGATTGTGAGAAGAGTGATCTCGGATCCATAGTTAATTTTGAGAACCTGTTTCAAAGACATGACGAACCAGATAGGAGGCTCGCGCTACACCATAGGCTAGTCTGAATTTTGTTTTGACATGGAAAAAAAAGATGTTATAGCGCACAAGCATTCCTAAAAAAAGCAAAAAAAAAATCAAGACTTAAGTTATTAACTTGATTGAGTTTAACAAACTTGAATAATCTAAATAATACGAATAAAACAAAATACAATGATAATAAACAAATTGATAAAAAAAAAATTATGAAGCTCGATTATCAAACAACTCAATATTAAAGGGAGAACCTAAAAAAAATAAAAAGCACAGAAAAAAATTTCAGTCAACTTGGGTTAACCCGCTAACCCTGTAATCCTGGGCATAGGATTGAGATAACCTCGTAGAAAGGAAAGAGAAAAAAAAAAGCATAAAGACCAATTCCCAATAAATCGAATGTTGAAGGAAGAAAATGTTGAAGATTATAGTACAATTAAGATTGATTGGACCTGATTTATAGGATGTAAAAACAAAAAGTCAGATATCTTTTTCTATAGAAATAGGATTTGTTAGTAATGTCTATTTATGTGTAGTTAATAACAATTATGGAACTGTCCTAAAATAGACTTATAGATGTTGTGTATATATATATATATATTTCTATTGTAGTAAATGAGAAACATGAAGACAAGAACTCTCCATATTGTATCAGAGTCAGGATCAAAGCTCTAAAAAAAATACTTTATTTTCCTACCCTACCCTGCCATTTCTTGTTGTCTAACCTAGTAAACTTGTTTAGTTCTTAATCATGTCTGAAAACACCATAAAAGAAACACAAATCAGCCAAACATCAAGAGAACTCCAGAATTTACAATTGTTATATCGGCTGAATGGAATAAACTATTTGAAGTGGTTATAAATAGTGAAAACTTTTCTGAAAGAGAAGGGAAAGATCAACCATTTGATTGACAGTCCTCCTAGTCCAAAAGAACTAAAGTTCACACTTTAGGATGAAGAAGACTCCATGATTATATTGTGGCTATAAAACTATGATGTCAAAGGTTTGTGGTCCTTACATGTTCCTAGCCACAACAAAGGATATTTGGGAAGTAGTGAGAAAAACTTATTCCAAAGTGAAGGATGTTGCGTTAATATATGAGATTAAGATGAAGCTCTCAGTGCCAAACAAGGTACTATGATGGTTATTGAATATTACAATACTATGAAAGGTTTCTGGTTGGAGTTAGATTATTATCAAGATTTTAAGATGCAGTGCAGTGAATATGCTATAATTCTAAAGAATTATGTGGAAAGAGAGAGAGGATCTTTAAATTTCTTGCAAGACTCAATATAGAGTTTGACCAAGTGTGAGTCTAAATACTTCGAAAAGAATCTTTTCTTTCACTCAATGAGATGTTATCATTGATAAAGGCTGAAGAAAGGAGGAGAATCGTGATGCTTGATGTCCCTAATATCAAAGGGTCAACTATGATGATAATCAATAGCAAGAACCCAAGTGATGCCATGAATATTGCAGAAATGGTAAAGAATAAAAGGGAAAAAAACCTCTAAAGATGACCAGTTCTATAATAACTGTAAGAAAACAAGCCATACAAAATAGTCATGCTAGAAACTCTATGGAAAACCACCAAGGATATGGCGAAATGGAGGATACAAATGGAACCAGTCAAAAGGACAGGCACACTCGACAAATTCTAAAGAGTAAGTCCATGAATTCAACACACTAGAAGTGGGAGGGCTCAATAAAGAATAGATTGAACGCTTAAGAACCTTACTCAACTCGATAGAGAAACCATCTGGGTCATGCTTTTTAGCTCAAAATGGTAAAATTTCAATTTCTCATGTTTTTAGTGCCTCAAATAAAGGTTATTCTAGCACCTGGGTCATTGACTTGGGTGCAACAGACCACATGACCTATTGTGCAGGTTCTTTCATATCTTACCAACCTTGTCCTAACAGTAAGAAAATCACAGTGGTTGATGGATCTTTAACCACAGTTCAGGCCAAGGAACATCTCTCTTAGTCCCTTACTCTCTCTTAAAAAAATGTTACATGTTCCTAATCTTGCTGCCAATTTGTTATCTATCCATAAAATAATCAAGGACCTAATTTGTAGTGCAACTTTCTTTCTTGATCACTTCATATTTCAAGACCTAGTTATGGGAAGGATGATTGGGCAAGCTAAAGTCAAGGATGGGTTGTACGTACTTCGAATGCAAAGCAGCAATAGTAACCCTTTTACTCGATCCTTCATTTCAGTCAATTCTAATAAAGATAATATATGGAATCATTATCGTCGTTTAGGGCATCCCTCCTTTAAAACTCTTAAGAAAATGTTTCCAGCTTTATTTAAAAATCTTGATGTTGAACAAATTCATTGTAAAATTTATGAGTTTGTAAAGCACCATAAAATATCTTTTTCTTTAAGTGATTCAAGATCTTTGTCTCCATTTACTATAATTCACTCTAATATATAAGGATCATATAAAATTCCTAATATTTTAGGAGCAAAAGGATTTGTGATGTTTATCGATGATTGCACCGGAATGACTTGGATTTACCTTCTTAAAAGAAAATATGATGTGAGACATATCTTTTTAATTTTTACAAATATGATAAAAAAATCAATTTAGGGTTAGCATTAAAGGTATTAGAACCGATAATGCTAGGGATTACTTTAATCAAATTTTATCACCATATTTCAAAAAAGAAGGGATTATTCATCAATCATATTGTCTTAATACCCCCAACAAAATGGGTTAGTAGACAGAAAGAATAGGCATCTTCTTAAAATTAATTGAGCATTATTTTTCCAAAACTAAGTTCCAAAACAATTTTGGGGAGAAGTTGTTTTAACTTCTACTTATTTGATAAATCGAACACTTTCAGGAGTTATTGGTTTTAAAAATCCCTTAAACTATTTGTCAAAATTCTTTCCAAAGAATAATTTTTATTCTAAAATCCCTACAAGGATTTTTAGGTGTGTCACCTATGTTCACATTCATAAACATCAATGAAGTGAACTTGATCCTAGAGCCCTCAAATGTGTTTTCATAGGATATTCCACCACACAAAAAGGTTACAAATGCTATTATTCATCCTCAAAGAAAATTTTGTGTCAAGACGTCACTTTTAATGAGAAACAATCTTATTTTAATAATTCGTATCTTCAAGGGGAGGACATTTTACATAGAAGATAAGAATAAGAATAATGACTTTCATATCTTTTCATTCCAAATCCCAGCTCAGCAGCCACAACCTCCCTTCATTTCACCTTCGTTTGAATCTCCAAATCCTGTAAATAAATCTTTATAGCCCGAAACTATTGTTGTCCGACCTTTTCAGATATATAAAAGGAGGATACAGCCTGTCCAAACACTCTTGCAAGCTCAAGAATCTGAACCTAAGCAAGGTATTGAACTTTATCATCCATCTTTATCTGGACCTGATATTAATGATCTTGATTAGTCAATTACTATTAGAAAAGGAGTAAGAGAATGCACTAAATACCCCATATATCGTATAACTAAATTTATATCCTTCAAAAATTTCTCACCATCACATAGAATTTTTCTCTAAAAAAATAAGCATCATACCTATTCCAAAAACCTTACATGAGGCTTTAGAAAATGAGAATTGGAAAATTATCATGAGAGAGGAGATGAATGCACTAGAGAAGAATCAAATGTGGAAAATAGTTAAGTTACCGAAAGAAAAAAAACAATGGGGGTGTAAGTGGGTTTATGCTTGGAAATATAAGGTTGATGGTAGCCTAGAGCAGTATAAAACTAAACTATCGCAAAGGGATATACACAAACATTTGGGATGGACTATCAAAAGACATTGGCTCCAGTTGCTAAGATGAACACCATTCAAAATTTTATTTTTTTTATCAGCTAATTTTAGATGGTGTGTCCAACAATATGATTTAAAGAATACTTTCTTACATGGAGAGTTAGAAAAGGAGGTTTTTATGGATCCATCACCAAGATTCAACCACTTTTGTTCTCTAAACCAGGTTTGCAGACTAAAAAAGGCATTTTATAGCTTAAAACAATCACCTAGAGCCTAGTTCAAAAGGTTCACAAAAGTCATGATCTCAATAGGATATCGACAAAGTTAAGGAGATCATACTCTGTTGGAGTTACTGTTTTGATTGTTTATGCATATGACATTATAATAACAGGTGATGATCTTATTGAAAGGGATATATTAAGAAAAAAAACTTGCTGCATAATTAAAAATCAAAGAATTGGAAAAGCTGAAATATTTTCTTGGCATAAACGTTGCACATTCAGAAAAGGGAATGTTGAAGATTCTAGTAAAATTAAGATTCATTAGACCTGATTTATAGGATATAAAAATAGACAAATATTTTTTTCTATAGAAATAGAATCTGATAGTAATATCTATTTATGTATAATTAATAGCAATTATAAAACTGTCCTAAAATAGAGTTATAGATGTTATATAAATACATGTATTTCTGCTGCAGTAAATGAGAAACAGGAAGACAGAATTCTCCATTGAAACTAAAAAAAAAATCAATTTTAAAAAAGATTTAAAAATCAACTTTAAAAAAATATATAAAAAACTCAAATGTATTACCCATCAAAGCCAAAACTAATCACGTAGAAGACAAACAAAAAAAACAAAAACAAAATGCTAAAAGGCCAAGCATTTAAAGAGTAAGAGACTTTTTATTAGATATTCACGATATGAAGACAAGAACATTTTGAACTCAAGAACAAGTTTATAAAGAGATCATTTTTCTTAATCGTTATTATTTTCTATTTCATTTAGAAAAATATTTGTTTATAGTATTTTTTTTTTTCTATTTAGTTTAGGAGATTAAGAGTTTAAGCATTAACGAGTCTGAACAGAAGAAGACATTTGGATTACTGAGCTAAACTACCAACTCATATTTGTAAGTATAATCAACATAAAAGGAGCGAGTATTATTATATACAAACAATTCAGACTATACAAATCAAATCCTTTAAGCCAATTACAACCTCTTCAGCCTCAGTATGGTATTAGTTAGAGATCGTCAGAACCCATCCATAATTTAGTTAGTTAATCCCCAGTCATATCCGTGTGGTTAAAGTTACCAGAAAACCAACGAAAAAATCTTGAAAACCAACGGACTCGGAAGTGAGATTTCACCTCATCGAACAAGATACTCTACATCGAATGACGACCATCTGTCTTCTCTCTCACTGGTCTTTGTTCTTGAATATCTTCGAGATCATCATCATCCCCTCTCTTACCCGCCTGTTCTTTCCAATGTGCAACCAGTTTTTTCAGCCGAGCAACCTCTTTTGACGATACATTTTTGCTTGGATCATTAACAATTGATCGAACTCTTGATGCATACCTGAAATGGCAAAATGTTGAGATACCAAGAAAGGCAAAAACAATACATGAAACTGAAAGAGATTTGTTGAGATAACTTCTAGCCTTAACTTAATTCTATCATCTTAAAACTAACCAATACTAATCTTGAATAAGACACCAACAGTATAGATATGTTAAGAATGTTATGAAGACAGAGACGTACATTAGAGAATTGTAAGACTCGTCTAAATTTGATTCGGCCGGAGATACATTCACGAACATAAGTGTCTTTGCATTACCACCCAGGGAATCACTCATTAACATTGTTAACTTGTGGTTCCTATAAGGTATGTGTTGACCACCAGAAGATAACGCGCTAATGACATCCCCGAGGGCTGAAAGTGACTTGTTGATGCTTTGAGCTTCCTTAAGTTGACTACCTGAAGAGCCTGACTTCTTTATTCTTTCTGAACCGGCAAGGTCCACAAAACTTAACTGCACATGATATCAAGATGTCACACATGAATTAACAGCTTCAACTCCAAAATATAAACTAGAGAGGCTCGCACTTCATGCTATCACATATTTTGATGCAGCTATTACTGAGCTTATATCTTCAAATCTCACAAGAAAGAACATACGACAAGTAAATGCACATGCACGTTATGTTTCTGACAGCAATCATTCAGTGCATAGAAGCATCATATAATTCAATCAAGGATTAGATGAATACCTTTCCCCTTGCTACTGACTGAGTTTGAAGGTTAGTACTTTCAATAACAATTGAAAGAATCAAATGAGACCTTGAACTTTCTTCATTCATTTGAGTCCCAGATGTATGCCGCCGATCAGATCCTCTCTGAATAATGTTTTTCAATTCTTCAAATGTAGTAATGGATACAACTGTCACATTTTCAACAGAAACCATACCCTGTATATCATATAATACGTAATACATGAGCTCCAATAATGACAATCGAACTAGACAAGATTTGAAATAACAAATATTAGATACCAGTTTTGGGAAATAGCAATCACCTTTGAATCTTTTTTAATATCCAATTTTAGGCGCTTCATATTTTTTGGTAATAGAAGGTCCACAAGCGTATCTTGATACAACTCCACCATATATGCCTGCATCATTTTAAAAATAGGATAAAGTTTTTCATAAAATTGAGTGCAATTCAAGTGGATTTAAATGCCTAAAAAGATAACAGAAACATATTGCACACGCAATGATTGAAATGCAGAGGCATCCGTGCATGCATAGATAGAGACACTACAGTCAACATAAACAAGCCAGCGAGGAACCCATGCCGATTATAAAAGTTTCTTATATCCTTAAATGAATGAAGTAAATAATCTAGCTAAAAATTTAGTGCCACCATGTAGAATATGAAGAAGCCGTCATCATTGTCAGAACCCAAAAATTGATGTAAAAACCAAAATACCTTTAATGAAAATGAGAATTTGTTGCTATCTCGTCTTAAAACTTTAAAAAGTTCTGAAGTGGCACGTGGTGTCAGTCCAGGATTGCCTTCAGAGCCATAAACAGTAAATGTCTTCCCAGAACCAGTTTGGCCGTAGGCAAATATGCAAACATTGTAACCATCCACAGCAGACTGAACTAAATACTGCATCACAATTGCCAGAAAGAAAGAATAAATCAAGAGTTTGTTGAAGAATTACAAACTAGTTACAAGGTTGAGGTTCCCTCCGGATTAAAAATTGAAGCAGTATACTGATAAATGAAATAACATTCAAACTCACTCGTGTATCCTCAAAAACATCTTCCTGGGTAGCATTTCCATCAAACACTCGATCATATACATGCTGTTTTGCTTTATCGTCTTTCCATGGATGTTCAACTGTAAATTCATCTGTGCTTGTAAGCAGGCCTCTATCCTTTTCAGAAATCTCTTTCTCACTTAGAGGCCTTAACCGACAGAAAACCCTGATCTTGCCTTTCATATCTGAAATGCATGAAAGGAAATGGCTTCATTAGCTTTTTATGGTATCAGGACATATAGTTTTCATGCGGGAAAAGGAACTTGTAATAATGTTAGAAAAAAATTGATGACGCAGAGGCCTGTGCAGTTGGTTTGTGAAGTAATGCAGCTTTGGATAAAAACTTGTGGCTACTGCCCCTCCCATGAATCTCTTTACTATATTTTTTTCATTTTTCTTTCTAGCCTTTCACTTCTTTCCTCAAAGTTTTAATGACTAGTAGACCATCAATCTCTCTCTTCTTGTTTTCCCTTTACAACCATCCCTAGCAAAAACTCTCATATCAGTAAGTTACATCTTACCCTGGATCCCTAAGCAAGTTTTGACATCTTAACCCATCAAAATCTTTGTTAATAAAGGCTGCATGACCTAATCTGATGTCACAGTATTCCTAAGAGTCAAATAATTATAATTTTAATCCTATTTGACAGTGTTCATGACAACATAAAATGCCACAGTTATTAGCTATTTACTTTACCATCCTGAAGTTCTCCTAATCAGTTGCTAGATTTTCAAAAAATCCCAGGACTGCGTCATGAAGCATTTAAACTGGGAGCGACATGTTCGTGATGTGATTTTTGAATATGTTGTGGTGGGATTAGGATACTATATACAAGGCTATCCAACCTTCTATGGTATTAAAATAACGTTTCCGCAAAACTTGTTCTTCCTTATAAAGCACTTCTAGCTCAGCAAGTTGAGATGCTTGCATCTTCAAAATGGCAGCAGTCTGCTCATTCTTTCTGTCAATGTCCTGGAAGCACGTTCCAACTTATGGATTTAGTTCAAAAAATATGCAAGAAAATTTAACCAATTCATAAAGTATTTGCATAAGGTACAAGTATACACCAGAAATAAAGAAACTAATGCAAAAGCGCATATACCTCTTTCATTTCTCTCAAATCCTCCAATTCCTTCAAATTGTTCTGCAATGAAGCTAAATCTGCATTCACAATTGCAAGAGTTGATTTGGAAGTGGCCAAATCTCGTGTGACCATTTCCAGCTTCCGTTCAAGTTCAATCACTCGAAGCTTTAAGGATTGGCGTTCCTGCTCAATGTTTTTCTCAACAACTTCCATCTGCATTATAACCAACAGTGACATTAACCATTTTGCAGCGACAAATCACCAATAGATGGTTAAAATTCAAGAATGCATCACTACCTCTTCAACTTTCCTTGCAAACCTAGAGATCTTCTGTTCAAGTAAAAATTTTTCATTACCCAATCTTTGCATCCTTTCTTCTGCTGCACGCAGTTCCTCATTCCGCAGTTTCAATTCATCCTGGAGCTTATGCAACACCTGTGTTATCCAGTCCAAAATGATCACTTCATGATAAAGCAAGCAATATGATTCTATTGTATTAATGAGAATTGAGTCCAGACCAGAAAAATCAGTAACAAATTAAACTCAAACCCAGAGCATAATAGTTATATTTTCAGAATTCTACCTGGTTATTAGCTCCAACTAAATCATTTTTGGCATTTTTCTCTAGTGTGAGATTACTGAGGCTGGCCAACCTGGTTTCCATGCTCCTCTTTTCTGACAACACAACCTAAAACACAAAACATCAAAATTAGCAAAATAGACCAGGTGACTAAAGAAAGAACTCGTGCATCAGAGTTAATAATACTAACTTGAAAGGCTGCATCCTTTTCAGCACACAGTGACTTAAGTCTATCACGATCACACTCTACTTCTGCCAAGTTCTGCTTCGCTGATCTCAAGGAATCTTTCAAGCCCTCCAATTGCTCTTGCAATTTCACTTCTTGATTTTGCTTCTCATGCAATTCTTCCACTAACTAGAAAAGCATATTCACCCGTTAATCCAAAGTGCAATTTCAAAGACAATCGCATGCATAAAGGAAATATAAAAAACGTTTTTGTTCTCTGAAAAGGACTTGTTGACATCTTAGACCCAAAAATTAAACATGTAAGTTGACACAAAGTTACCATGATGCAGGACAAAGAACAAGACAAGATGACACAGCAAAATCAAATCCTAACAAAAAGGACAGGGGCACAACAATAAATACAAAGATATTTCAGATATTAACAATTTCGCACTGCCTACATCCCTTGTCTACACTTATTTCTCTTCATAATATCTTTAACATTGATAATTATTACCAAAATTAGACTTGATTTTCATGTTTGGGCTGTGTCCAAAATGACTTTATAATGCATCCAAGTTTCAGATTACACTTTTTCTGACAATATCTACGACTTGTTCCCTACATGTCCAAGACATCCAAAATGTTCTTTAGTTTCACCACCACTGTATCCCACAACTGATCATAGAATTTAAAATTTTATTTTAAAGCTTACTTGTTCAGATTTCTTCTGAGATTCTTCAATAGTTTTTGACAATTCGTTTAAACGTTTTTCGTGCACTTCTACACTGGTAGGGTTAGAATTGTTAAGAACATCTCCATTCACTGAGCCGCTAGCAACAGTCCGAGCTTTAGAATAACGACGCATCATGACATCATTTATATGTGTTTGAAGAGCAACACAAATTTCTTCTCCCTGATAAATGAAGTTTGGTTACTTAAACAAATACAGTTGAGAAGGTCAAGATCCAACCGTGGAGAACCAACAGGGAAGTGACAAATATATTAACCTGCTTGGTTTCAAACTGGAATATGTGCAGAACACCTGCAACTCTCATCTTGAAGAAAACAGCAGTATTGCTACTACCAAACTGCATTATGTCTCTTAATTCTGCTGAATGTAAATATTCCTTTGGAACTGGACGGAAGAAGTGCACCTGTGGACCAATGAACAAACAAACTAAGGTCCAGCAGATGCATGATCTAGAATGTGAAAAGAATTTCACCATGTAGAGAGCAGACAATTAAGAATTTATTACAGTACAAGGTTGTGATGGTTTAATCCATTAATTCAAGACTTACCCCTCGCTTGTTAATGCCCAAAATAATCCGACCAGGCAAAAGTCCAATAGGATCATCAATCTTGCGAACACTGAAGAAAACTGAATTGCCATAGGGAAGCGACCTTAATATGCGTAGAAATTGCTGTCTTGCATCATCCTTTGTCAGATTTTCCTGCATGGAAACAGGAGAATATCAAAAGGAGATTCTCTATAGAATAAAGAATAGCCTCTGACAGGTAAAATGCCAACTTTTTAAAGAGTAGACTTAACAAAGAAGAGAGGCAATGGATAAGTGAAACAAGTAGTAGGATATATTGAGTGCAAAAGTCATCACTTGTGTAGAATATGACACTACTTTGATTCCTTGTTGAAGATACCACCTTGGATCTATTCAATTCTGACTAAAAGTGATAAACAGAGTAATCAAAGTCAATATGAACTTGAAGCCATAAGTTTTTGTTGAACTTAATTGAAAACGCACTTGTATCCACATCTGCCTACTGAGTGCCCACATCTGCCTACCACCTCTTTGACAAATATTACTTAAATGGACACAAAAGTGGAAGAAGAAATTAAACCATTAACCACATGATTTAAGAAGATTAAACTGAAATTAGAAAACAAACCGGCAAATGATGTAGAAATGAAAATATTTGTCTGGCAGACAAACTAAGAAAAAAATGTTCTGTTCAAGAAAAAGATAAGGAAAAATATACAAAGATTCAGGAAGCAAATTGTTCTAAGCAATCCTGAACTGCAAGTCATACAAGCAAGTTGTAAACATTGACTTGAAATAACAGAATTTAAAGAAAAGTACACAAAATACTTTCTTGAAAGTTACGAAGACAGAAGTTTCAGATGCTAGTTCTTACCATGGAATGGTAACGAGAAAGAATATCCAACTCCCATTCCCTCTTTCCTCGTGTAATTGCAATTTGTCTGGGTAGAAATCGCTCAAGGAGAGAGGTCCAATCACTGTGAAATGTCAGCTTCAGCATGTCAAAACTCATAGGAATAAAGAGTAACTCGAGATCAAAATCTGATCACCGTAAAGGCTTTAGGTTAAGTCACTATGACTTCAAAATGAAAGGCCAACAAACCATTGTGTATTAGGAAGTTAAAATGCCAGAATTTAACTTAAATTAGACAAGGAAAAAAGGGGAGCAAGAAACTACTAACATGGATGATTCTTGACTACCGAAAAATCCAATGTCAACTAATATTTGCAATGCAGACAACTGCGCAGCATCCTCCCTCCCAACAGGATAATTGCCCAATATATAGTCATGTTGCAACTGTAACAAGATAATCATGCATCAGTAAAGCAAGAAGCTAAAATCTATGCTAAACTTTAGAGATAGCATGACAATCATTCCAAACTTTCAAGTCAAAGTTGAAGCTGTTCAATAATGTTTAGGAAGAGTTTACGCACCTGAACATATGATAATTGCACAAACATTGGATCTGTTACAGCTTCATCTGACTCCCGAAATAGCTTTTTCTTAAATATCAGCTTGCAGTGCAAAATTTCTCCCTTGCTTCGATCCTTGGCTGCCTTGAATTCCGCTAACAAATCTCCAATATATTTGTTATCATCTAACCCAATGTACTCCTCTGCATGACACCAGGTTGCAGATTAGATGGCAATTTCAAATGAGCTTTGTCTAGGAAAACAATCAAGAAAGGCAAGGGATGCATACCATTCCCAGGATCAGATGACTTCGAACCAGAAACAACTTTACAGTATTCAAAAAGACTGAAGCTAGAAAATGCTGACAGCTTGATTAACCCAGAAAGTTCCTGAAACAAGTATGAATTACATTAATGTAAATAATGTTTCAAATCACTAAACACAAAATAAATCATTTTTAACAGGATAAGCTTAGCTGTCACCTTAGCCCGCAATGTCAATCAAGGCAACGATAATCGTAGCAAGATTTTAGCAAATAAATAAGAGCTTGTCATTCATAAACCCTTAACAACATATGTTATGCTATTCGTTTTGAGAAAGAAAGACAAAACACAGGATTAACTGGCTGAACCTCCCAGTTTGTGAGAAGCCTAGAGTTTTCTATTCTTTGTTTAACCATATTCAATCCAACTAGAACCAAACATCAAGCTCACAGGACCACTAGACCTTTCATAATCATGGAAATGGTTTTAAAATATACTTGTGGGTGTTCTCAGCTCTCTGATCAGGAAATTATATTCAATAAGCATTTGAAAGACAAAGTACAGAGGGCACTCTTCCAAAAAGGCTATCAGAACAGGTGACCATCATAAGATCAATTCTCCTTCCACCATATATAATAAGTACATCTTCCTCTGTTTGCATACATCTCTGAGAAAATTAGAATAAAAATAGCAGGTCCTGCTATAATTTCTATTTTTTTCCCAGTTGAGATTGAGCTTTTTGCTTTTGTATATCTGTGCCTACCTAGAAAGAACCATAGAAGACAGAGCTGATGACTCTTTAAAATACCTCAACAGCATCGGACACTGTCGTTGCCATGTCATACGTGATTTCTTCAAAAGTTTCGTCCAAAAAAAACACTATTGTTGTAAGCTTTCGACCAGTTAGAAGAGCTTCAATTTCCTCACGCCCTGGTGTTGTATGTCTAGGACCAGCTTTGACAGAACGCTTCAAAGCATTTAGTGTATTTAATGCAAGGATTTGGACCTCAGAATCAGTACTTGCACCATATGCTACATTATGGACATACTCAGATAAATATCCACCAATTTCCTTGCTAGGAGGCATAGAAGAAGCACACAAGTACATTAGCTCCCATGCTTTAATCAAATATTGCCTGCATTATGAGAATCAACAAACCTAGATAGCATCAAATAAGGAAATAACAGTATGTTGAGGAGAAACAATCATAGGCCCAAATAAAATCAAACATGTAAACTGAGCATCACTGTTTATATATATGAGAAAGATTTGTCCATTGGACATCAGCTCAATTATTGAAAGGCCAGTTGGAATGGGTTTTAATTTCACAACTTACAAGATACTGGAAAAAAAAAAGAATAGAAAGTTAAATAAAAAAGCTATGCATGCCTGTCAGGGTTGTTCCTTGTTTGCTTTGAAATCTGAGCAAAAATTTCATCTCGAAGTTCTGCACGCTTCAGTGTGTGCTTGAACAATTTTCCAACTAGCTCAATCTGTTCATCTAAGCTTGCTGGAGCTCCTCGATCAGATGAATCAACTCCCATGTACTTCAAAATTATTTGGAACAGTTTAGTGGCACGGCTTACTAGGTCACCATTAATTTTAAGCACCGAAGTTGGTATAGGATCCTGCAAAAAGCACTAACTTAGCTCTTCATGAGTTCATAAATGAGAATATACTGCAATGAAACACAGCATACTTTTACCTTTTGGAAACACAGCATATCCTCGAATGTGAATTTTTCCCGAACTTGTGGACCTACAGATTTTTTAGAAAAGAACCCACGTTTCCCAGTGGATTGAATCTGTTTCTGCATCAATTTTAAGAATCCCTCAACCTGCATGGAACAAAACTTAAGTAGAAGTTTCACAAAAATGGAAATGACTACAATAACTAAGACTCGTTTACAAACTAGTTGGGGTCAGCTGTATGTATCCTCTTGCAACATTCAATTATCATAAACCAGATCCACATAAAAATGCAAAAAGAATATTGTCCAAAAATAACAATCGCAAGTCTAATTTGGATTCAACTCATAATATTGGAGCAAGTAAACATAAATGAGAAGCAGATGATGTTCTTCCACGTATTACATTGACAGCAAAATGACTTATTTGTTTATCACCTGAAATTTATCAATCAATGGTATAGCACCAGCAAGTTCTGCCGGAATAGCCATGGAAAGGGTTGCTGGTGTACTGTGAGAAACAACAATAAATACTTAGAGGTTAGATAGAGTCTTGCAAAAGAAAACATAAAAATTACTTCCTGGAAGTTCTAAAGCTATCTAGTCAGTTTTTACAAGCAATATAGAGACTATGAAGAGCGAATTATGTGTTCCTAAAAAATTGGGCAGGCAAAACAAGTCAAAAACAAAACACCTGGGAGGAAATGTTTACCAAGTCCTTTCCATTTTATCATGGTAAAAACTTTTGAATAAAATCTAGAGATACAAGGTCAAAAAATTACAACGAATGGTCAAGTCTAAAGTTGTTTTCAATCCGAGTTTCATCGCATCTCAACAGTAAACAAATAATAAAAAACCAACAATGAAATTAACAAACAAGAAGCTAAGAATGGCATAGTAGACTTACGGCGTATCGAAATTGGAGCCATCGCTATCATATCCATCCCCATTTGAGAAAGAAGCAGAAGGGTGCATAGGAGTCTCTTCATTTCCATTAGTGGAGTTAAAAGAAGTCCTTCTTGATCTTATACTTTGAGCCATTAATGAATGCACATCAAGTTTCATTTCTCAAACACAAATAACCCCACGTCACATGACTATTAATCCGCTCCACGAATAAACCAGTTTCTCCATGTAGTTTCCCCGGCTATATTTCCTTAATAACTGCAAAAGACAAACACTTTAAAGATCAAAACATTATCTTTAGCTAAAAGGGTATCCAAAATAACAATTCAAGAAGTCAACAAGATTCAAAATTCAATCAAGAAACACACACCTATCAATGCAGATCCACAATACAATCTATCTAAAACAGCGACAGAAACAAAACCCAGATGGGAAAATGGCAAAGAAGTGACAAGAAGTGAAAAGGAACTGAAATTTATTAATCAAGAAATGCACACGAAAAATGGGAACCAAGAAAAGGTTCTTTCCTTTTGAAGCTGACAATCAAGAAAGGAGGAAACTTTGAGAGATTAAGAGATCTGAAATGGTGATGGCGATGGTGTATCGATGGCACTGATAGATAAAAGTGTGTAGAGAGAGAGGGAGTGGAGGGTGATAGTCACGAGAATGATATAAATGGGAGAGGAGAGGAAGGGACGGCAATGAGTTGCTGCTTCTACTTCTACACTTTTTTTGTCCTTTTTCTTCTGTTCCATGGCGGAGTACATAAATTAGCCTCTTCCAAAAATTCAAATTTACAACGCCATCTAATAAGATTTTAATTTTTTTAATTTACTAAAAAAACAATCTTAGAATCCAGCGTGTCAATTAAAATTTACTTGGTTTAATAAAAAAATTAAAATAATATTTTTTAAAAAAATAAGTTAAATGAATCTATCAGCTCCATGGTTTTTTTTAATATTGAGCTCTAGAAGCAAGTTAGCTAGATCTTTAAGTGACCTATTTAATACCTATTAAAATAAAACTGAAGTAATACTGTAAAATAAATTTTAAAAATATAAATTAACTTATTTTTTTATGAAAAATTATTAAAAAAACATGATAATGATTGAATGTTCTATTTAATAAAGATAAAAACATTATTTTTATTTCATTTCAAAAGGTAATAATATAGTTTTTTGCACCAACAAATATTTTATTAGAAGCTCCACTTTTGAGCTTCTAATGAATTGACGAAAGAGTTAATGGTTTTGTATAATAAAATAATTATATTGAGCGTTTGGAAACGTAGTTGTACCCGTGTTTCTAAAAAAATTAATTTTTTTTACTAAAAATTAATATATATTTTTTTATATTTTAGATTATTTTGATGCGCTGATCTCAAAAATAATTTTTAAAAAGTAAAAAAATATCATTTTAATATATTTCAATACAAAAAGTATTTTGAAAAGCAATCACAACCACACTCCCAAACAAGTAATAATTATATTTAATTACTAATGAATTGCTATATTAACGTTGTGTTATCATACCAATCATGAATATTATAATTATATATTTTTTAATATATTCCCTTTTTCATTTATCTAAAAAGTCTTTTTTTTTTCTCTTAGCTTCTTGTCACGGGTATTTTTTTTTGCAACAAATTAAATAAAATAAAATAAAAATATTTCATTTGATTAAAAAAATACTTGTTATTGAACCAGCATTATAATCTTTAATATGTCGCTATATTCTTATCGAGGTCGATTTTATCATTGAATTAGTAACGCAATTTGTATATATTATTTTTATTTCTAAA
>Ga0307515_10008552_pt1 | contig 19928 bp, 10 predicted proteins | sample 17_EM_MG_FD_194513 | JGI IMG/M metagenome (GOLD analysis project Ga0307515, IMG submission 194513) | Populus trichocarpa ectomycorrhiza microbial communities from riparian zone in the Pacific Northwest, United States - 17_EM | ecosystem: Host-associated > Plants > Roots > Unclassified | place... | reverse complement strand
CCACCATCAGCTCCACCTCCACCACCACCCATTGCTTTTATTTTTGCTTGTTTTCGAAAATAAAGAAAAATTGGGTGAGAAGGGATAGCAAAAAATAAAAAACTTTTATTTGCTTGTTTTGCATACAGGGAAATCAAACAAAATGCTAAAATGATTTTTCTCTTCCACGAATGCTATTTCTATATATCTTTTTAAAGAGCCAAAACCTATAAAATAGAATCACTAAAAAAATAAACCAATTAAATGTAGACATGTGAAAAAAAAAATATAATTAAATTTATTAAGAAATAATAAGACACTTGTTTCTTCCACTCCAATATAAATGACTCTTTAAATGGTTTTTTTCCATTAAAATAGATACGGTAAAAAATATATATTTATATTATTTAAATTGCTATTTTATCAATATAGTTTTTCAAAATAGCATTTTGTATTGGAGATTCTATTATATTTTAACGTCTCTCTATTGAAGGTTTTTTTTTATCTTCATTCCATTCCATTTCGCTCTCTTCTCTTCTTTTCCCCAATTGGACGATGGGCTTTGCTCGGTTATTATGACAAATCCAAAGGCATATAATTGGGCTTATTGGCCCACAAATAAATCCCTTGGACCTCAGCTGTACTTGGGCTGTTTTGCGCCAGAGCGTAACTCTACTTTGATCAATAGGAGGAGTATTGAATAAAAAGATAAAAAGAAGAACAGAAAAGCAACGCTTGTCAACTCTTCTGTTAGTAACGAACTTCCAATGACGGAAAATTGAAGCGAAGCGACAGCCTTGCACTACACGCCGCCTCTTTTAAATTTAATTCCTTAAATATTTTTAACATGAAAATATAAATATATAAAAAGGAAAATAAAACAAAGGAAAAGGATATAAAAGAAAGAAAGAAAGGAATATACTACGGCATAAGAGGGAGGATGGAGTAGGAGCAGCTTGGACTTGAAATCCATTTAATTAATTGAATTATTATTTTCGATCTTCTTCTATCGAAAATTCACCGCTTTTTTTATTTTTCTGATAGTAATTGGGTTTGGTTATTTGACTCAAATCAGCAGAAAGTTGTTTTTTTTTTTCTTTCCTGGAGATCAGATTAGATTAGAAATGGCATCAACAGAGGGTCTGGTGCCGATAACCAGGATTTTCCTGGCATCTTATTACGACAAATACCCTTTCACCCCTCTCCCCGACGACGTTTCTCGCCTTTCCTCGGAGATCCGCTCCATGACCTCCGATTTGCTCAAGGACTCTCCTCCCTCCTCTCAAGGTTCACTCCCTTTCTTTTCCCTTTTTTTTAAATAATTACAACAACAATAATTGTTCAGTTTATTTATTTATTTGGGTGGGTGGTGATTGATTTTTAGATGAAAGCTTATTGCTAAAAGAATCTGAAGGAGAGTCTCCTCATAAAATTGATGAGAATATGTGGAAGAACCGAGAACACATGGAAGAAATTATCTTTTTGCTTCATGAATCTCGCTGCCCTCAGCCCGTAAGCCTCCATATTTTTTTTTATATAATTTCTTATATTTTTTACACAAATTCTTTGCATTATCTTACATTATTTATTATGAATTGTAGCTTCAAGATGACAGTGAACTCTCTACTGTTTTTAACAACATAAGATATAAGTTTCAGAAGACTTTGAACGTATTGCAAGATTTCCAAGCTGTGAATTCTGATCATGTGTTCAACACAGGTTATTTCTCCATGCATCAATTATTTTCCACTTTAATCTTTCAGAAGAATGCTGCATTGCCTATGTTGACTCATATGTTCTGTTGAAATGCTTTGAGTTTTCTGAATTGATCATTTTATTTCCTTTTTTTAACTTCTGCGGCGGCGATTCATCTTATTCACAATCTTGATCCCATTTACCATTTCTTCTCGGTGCACCAATCTTGACCTTAGCATTAAATAAATGAATGATCTTCTTAAGGTACACCAGAATTCAATGCATGCTTGGTTTTATAATCAGATTTATGTGGTCACTGAGATTGATTTTAAGTGCCTTGGAAGAGATGGCATCACGGCGGTTATCTTTTTGCCTTTGGGAGTTTGGGTTAATACAGGATTATACTAATTCAGATTACTTTTTGCAATATCTAAAATAACATTTCAATGCGGTTCTGAAATGGGACATTAGGTTAGCAATATGCTAGCTTATCAGGGTTACTTGCCAGCAGTTTACTTCTTAGCAAATCAGAGTTTTCCTTTTGTATTCTTGCTAGCAGGTTGCTGATAAAGGTTGTAGGCTGTTTAGTCACTAGTAAATGTTTATCTCTGAGTGCAAACCATCTTAAAATGGTGAATTACATGTACTCAATACTAATAATTAGTGTGGATTAAGTTTGTAACAGGAAAAGTTTTGATATAAATCACAGAACTGAGTTTAATTTGAGAAGTTATACTGTACTTCTCAAACGCTCAGATTTCATAATTCGATCACTAACTAACTTTGAGTTTATGAGTGGAGAAAATAGATGAAACTGTTGACTTGGTCTCTTCTTTCTTCTGTTTTTATTTGAGAATTATTTGAGGATTACCTTGATACAAGCAGGCTGCTATCCTCTGCCAAAGGAATAGAATTGATTCATTAATTAGTGATAGGCATGAGGATCATAGTTATGCATGGTTTTCAACCTATCTTGTTGGTTATTCAAGATACCAGCTGAGAGGTGAATGGTTTAGGCCACTGCCAGGATTTTTGTACTGATGTTTGCTAAGGTGTTTGAGAACTTGCTTTCATTCAGTCATGACCTACATGCCTCAAGATTTTCGGGGAACGCTTATCAGACAGCAAAGGGAGCGGTCAGAAAGGAATAAGCAAGCAGAGGTTGATGCGCTCGTTAATTCTGGTGGAAGTATACGTGATCGATACGCTCTGTTGTGGAGACAACAAATGGATAGGTGAGGCACCTTGGTTTTTGTTTTACAGATTGTGGTACTTAGGTGCTCTGCCCTGCTATCTTTGAAGTGATTTCATTAGAAGATAAGCCGAGAGATAAGAACGCTTTGTTTTTTTCATTTTGTTTAGCTTTTTCTTTTTTGGTTATTTGGAGGATGTCTTATCCTTTGTTGTGTGCCGGCATGACCTTTCATATTGTTAAGTATATATTTTTTATTTGTAATTAAAAAAAATGATGCAAGGGGCTATACAGTTCTGACCCAAATGCTGTATCCTACCAGGAGGAGACAGTTAGCACAGCTTGGTTCAGCAACAGGTGTATATAAAACTCTTGTGAAGTACTTGGTAGGAGTTCCTCAGGTACAATCCTACCTTCTCCTCACCTCTCTTTTGGCCTAGGTTGTTTGATTTTTATTTTTGGTGGGGGCATCGAAGTATTTCCTTTTAGGTTGTGTTTGGTATGGGGTGAAAATTTTGAAGGGGAAATGTTAAGTGGGGCAGATTTAAAAGTGAAGTGTTGAAGGTGTGAAAAAGGATTAAGGGATGAAGTGTTAAGGATGTTCAGTTGGAGGTGGGAAAATTAGAGATAATAGTAGGTCTTAGTGAAGGTAAAATCAAATTTTAGGTTAAATGCAATTGTAAAAAGAAAATAGATAATTTATAGTTGTGGTCCAAAATAGATGTGGAAAAAAAGAATAAAAATAGTATTAAATGGAAAAAAAAAAAGAAAAAAGAAAGAAAGGACACAGAACCCAAAACCCCCCTCTCAAAAAATTTCCTTATCCCTCCCCATGAGGTTAATGTTTAACTCGTTCCCTATAACTTGTACCAAACATAAGTAAAGGAGGTGAAAATTTACAACTTGACCCCTGTACCACACGTATCCTTGGTCTAATCTTTTTGGGAGCTGATGGTTAGCAATATCAATTTTGTTTGCCCTGGGCATTTTTTACATACTTAAGCATCAATGTTCACATGCAACTGACGTGATGCCTTCCTCCCTTCATCTGATGCAGGTTTTACTAGACTTCATTCGCCAAATAAATGATGACAATGGGTATGCACCTTTATGTTTTTGGAAGTATTTTGTACTCCTCTTTACATTACTGTATATGCTCAGTGCCACTTGTCAGACAAATAGATATACGGAAATCATCATGAATCTGGTACCTAATTGATAATGTTTGATCAAAATCTTAAATGTACAGGCCCATGGAAGAGCAAAGACAGCGTTACGGACCATCTTTATACAGTCTGACAGCAATGGTTCTCTTGATTAGACTATTCATTCAACTTGCTTGGGGGAGATTTGAGGCAAAAAAATTGTGGGTAACTTGCTGCCTTTACTGAGTTTTCTAATGTTTAGATGTAGTATGTTGTCATAAGCTAGATATATGTTTTACTGTATCTTAGCCAGTGCTGTTGTGACATTTTCCGTGGGTTGCTTTTATGCCTTTGTGCTGTGGTGTATATTTTATCAGAACCAGGGATCAAGTTGCTGTCCTGGAACAAGCTGTTGATGTCTACACTTATGAGTTCAGAAGGTTCATCACCTTCATCAGGTATTGCTCCTGCTTCTATTGTGATGGTGGTGATGCTACTTCTACAATTATTTACATTAGCATCGCCGTTGTTGTTAGTTTTTTTTTTTATTTACTAAAACCATCACCATCATCATTTTGCTATCCTGTTGATAAATGCTCTTGGAGTTTAAAGGGATATTTCTCTTTCCATAAACTAGTGATTTTTTATGTTCAGAGAAAATAGGAAAAATGAGATGTAGGAGGGGCTTACACAAACTGCTAATGTGGATTAAGGTTGGGTAAAATTGGAATTACAGGGTTGTTGAAGGTCACCAAAGATTCTTGGGGCATGTTGATGAAATTTTGTTGAAAAGGTTCTCTTTTACGATTGTCTTAGCTACAAGAAATTAAGATAGAGTTTAGATTATTAATGGAGACCAACAAATCATCAGGTTGGGGGCCAAATTTGATAGATCAATTGATGCAGAAATTGTTGGGAAAATACACAGGAGTTTAGGGTTTTAAGTGGTGCCATAAATGGGATATGATTGGGTGAAAAATCAAGAAAATGAGCAACTCTTGCGGCTGCACTGTGCTACGAACAGTATGGGAGCATTGTCAGGGTTGGAATCTTGGGATTTTTGGTGCTACATGATGGAGGAAGACATCAAGATTTAAGTGTAACTTTTTATTGATGAAATAAGGTTATTGTGATATGAGTAGTTAGAGAGGTGATACTGATTTAGAATAGAGATGGTAAAAGAACATTTCTTGAGCATAATGAGGTAAAATATTCATTCAAACTTAAAGTAAAACATGCATTAATTTATTAACAAAACTCTACAATATTACAAGAGTATGTGGTTGTTTATATTCATTTGGAATTCCTTACGCAAAAATTCTCTAATTATGACCAAACTTGAACATGAAAAGAGATAGGGCTTGTATGCCCTGTTTTTTACTGGTGGAAAACAATGGTTTGTTTTTATAAAAGAAAATCCACTGAGAAGGAAAATTGGGATTTTCAATTTTAATATGATAGATAATAATTAATGTTTTATGTGATCTATATTAGTTGTTCTCATGTTCATTTGAATGTTTGTTTTGTCAGTGAGGTATTTGCAAATTCCCCTTTCTTTATTTCAGCAGAAGCTGCTGGTGCATTAGAAGCTAGGTAAGTTTTTCAGGTTTTCACCTTCTAATTAGCATCAGTACTTTCAATTTGAACTTTTCTATTTTGTTCTATACAGAAACAATGATGACTACAAGGAGATAAATGTTCCAGCTGGGAAAACTCACGAGGTTTGTTTTAAGCACTATTTGCAGGATTTCTGTTCATATTGTGCGCGCGCGCACGCATAAATGAATCAAGTGGAAGTTAAATCTTTCATAGTTGCTTGCTAATTATTCTACACACTTGGGAGGAGCTTCATTGAAATTTGCTGAAAGCTTTTTTTTCTTTTTGAAATGCACAAGTCTATATTAATCTCCTTCTAGACTTTGTGCCTGCTAGCATATGAACAGGAATTTGTAAAAGAGTTCAACTGTAGATTGCACTGGAGAAGTTCATTTGTGTGCTCAGATGACTGGCTTGTTTTTTTAAATGTTTTCTCTTTTCCATTGTTTAAATGCAATTCCTGTAGCTGCTTGGAATCTTTTATATCTTTTCAGATGTTGACTTGCTAATGGTAACGGCATGACCTTTCTAGGTTTCATTGTCTGTGGAATCAGTGAACTCATACATTGCTTGGGATTTCAGTTTGATACAAGGCAAAATTAACATGGTAGTATTCTCAAACTATTTCTTGAGCTGGGTTCTTAACACGAAATCTGTTTTTGTTGCTCTTTCAATTATTTTTAGCTTCTGGGGTGTTTAGCTAACGAAATTTTTCATCGTGGTAATCTTCTTGTTCATGCTGTCAATCCTTCCAAGCTTTTGAACTTTGTCTGCTGTATTTTAAAATTAGATACTGCAGTTTTAACTTCCCATTTCCTCTACGCAGTACAAGAAAAACTGTTTTTCTCTTAGTTATATCCATTCAACTGTAGAGGGTGACATGGACCAAGCACATTTTTAGAAATTATTTTATCAGGCCTTATGTCACAGTCAGTATTCTGTGAATTACCTACAGAAGTTGTCATGTAGACTAGAAATGAGGTTTCCTATTTCAATTGCAACGTTCAGTTTTCATTTATTGTTTTAGACACTTAGTGGATGCCAATATGATAGTAAGTGGAACTGTCTTTATTCCCATGCCAACATCACCATCTACAGTGTTGTCACAATGCATGTCAAAATGTCAGAGCAGTAACACCTTTAGAATTTTATTGATCATTTTTTTTTTAATTATCCTTTTTACTCATTTTCCTAAATTCATATCAAGAACTCAATTGCCTTTTTTCTCCTCTCTTTTTCCCTTTAAATCAATTATTGTTGAGTTTCTCCAAATTTACTGAAGGGTTTTATGGGATTAAAAAAGGTGTCAAAAGTGGGATTTATCATTGAATAAGAAACTCGGAATGTGACCGATGACAAACTAGATTGATGACTAGGAAATTAGTATCAATTTCATGTGTGTTCTTTCCAAGAAAGATGCCTTTTGTGGTACTGTCTGCATGATGCAATGAAAGCAGTTGGATGCTTCCTGTTTTCACAGGGGGTCTCCATTTATCTAGTGCTAATTAGGTGGTTTGGGATTAATTTGAAGATTTGGGTCGGTTATGTTAAAGCTTTCTGGTTAAACTGGTATGTTTTGGTTGTGCCTTATAATGTTGAGAAAATCTGATGTAGTCATCAAACTAGAAAAGGGAAGGTAAAAAATCAGAGATTTGATTCGCATTTAAGCCAGGGTTGAACTGTGATGCTATTATTATCTCATAGTTTTAGCCTTTTTTATTTTATTTTTTGTTTCAATCACTGCCTTTTCCATCTTACTGGGGTTATATGTTGCTGGTCAGGATATTGGATTTAGTGTGGAGTGTACAGACCCTACAGGGAAAAAAACTGTAAGTTAAACTAGGAAATGTTTACTACTTTTGTAGTTTTTTTTTTAAAAAAAAAATTTCTTCAATTAGACCTTTCACTTATATTGGACTACAAAAACAAAAGATTGTGGTTGACCTATTGTTGCTAATTTCTGATTTCCTGGTTTCGATTTTGTATTAATTTCTTTAATTATGTATTTTGTCCTTGCATGTACCTTGTGGCATGTGTGGTCCTTCCACAGCTGATACTACCATATCGACGTTATGAGTCTGACCAAGTGAGTTACTGACTATTTTACCACACCTTCTAATATGATGGATGGATCTCTTCATGATATAAATGCTGATACAGGGAGATCCCTTACCCATGACGTTGATGTTGTTACAGGGGAACTTCTCCACGTGCGTATCTGGAAACTACAAGCTTATTTGGGATAATTCATATTCTGCATTTTTTAAAAAGGTGAGAAGGCATGCTGAGCATTAATAACATGATTCATTTGGGACAATTTACTCCCTTTCTGCGAGACTAACATAACCTACTTATAGTGATATCAGTATGTGACTTGTTGAAAACAATGACTAGTAGTGAGCTACTGTGCTGCATTCACAATTATTTAAACATTGCTCGTGCCATCTCAATTTTTGTAATAGGTCCTGCGTTACAAGGTGGACTGTATACCTCCGGTTGTTGAGCCAGTGCAATCTGCAGGTGAAATGGAAGAATAACTGTCGCCTCCTTAGCTTTAGCATTTGCGCCAAGATGCTGTCTCATGGTGATTTGGATCAAATTTATTTGTACTTGTTGCCTTTTTTTATTATTTTTTATCACATCCGATGAAAGAATGCTGTGAAAGCTTGCTCATGTAGTCGCTGGATGAATCCGCCACTACACTAACTTGTTCTATGTTACCTGACAATCAGTATAACCCATTCCAATTATTGCAATCAATGTCAGAGCAGCCTAGCAAATAACAAACAAACTCCCAGGAGCAAAGAATATGGGAGGTCCCTTTTTAAAAAAAAAAAATTATCCCTTTCGATAAAGAAAATGTTTGGATTTAAAAGGTTTTTGCAACACAAAAGTTATTACTTCTGATATTCCTACGTGATCAAGGATGGCATGGACTCTAAAAAACAAAAAGATGGCATGGTAGGAGGTGCCTACATGCATAGCTGAAGTTGTCTGCTTTACAGATAGGATTTCAGAAAGGTCATTCTCGAAGGTGATGCTGAGTTGGTGATCGAGGCTGCAATATCAGAGCCAAACACGCCTTAAGGAGTTCCGCACTTCAACATGGTCGTAACAAGTAACAGAAGCTGTTGCAATGTCCATATATAGTAGTCGTAATTGGGCTGCCCACTTTGGGAACAAAGGGCCCTGAGTGATCTTGATTTTGATCAATGTTTGTCCAAAATAACCATGTAGAAGACAATCTTGAACTATTGTTTAGGGCTACTTGACCAAAGAAAAAAAAGCTACTTGCTGCAGCTGGTACCAATGCTTGAAACCTAGCAAACCACTTGAGGTCCGATAAGGATGGCCAGGCCGGTGAATCCAGTATCCAGAGCACAGAGGCAGATATCCAGAATTGAAGCTCGGACAGCGACCGGGAAGGGGGTATTTGATTGAACAAGGAACCTTTCATGAGCATGCATCATCATCTATCACTGGATTATATGCATCAATGAAAGCAGTTAAACACACAATTATTTACTAACTACGTATGTGGTCAAGTGAAACCAGAAGCCCGCTTCGCAGGATCCCGAGTAGCATGGTAATTATTGTCATGGGTCAAACTCCATCGCATTTTCCCCATGATTTCAACACACACCTGACCTGATAAATAGCTAGCTCAATGCAACCCTTTGGAGAGCCTCTCACAGCAAGATTCCCCATGTTGAGTGGATGGAAGCCATATATCTACATCCTTTTCTAACTTAAGAAGATTCAAAACCCTTCCCTCATCCATATGCTAGCCCATAGCACATTCGTTCTTAAGTCATCCATAGAACACCAGCATCTCAAATAGGCCTTATCAAATCCTGAACTATTTCAATTCTATACATAAGCAGCTAAATACATGACCACCTACCTACCACAAAAAGCTATTATCTGGTCTTAGATATCCCATAAGAAGAATTAATTCATTAGGCCGTTTTAAGGAGTTTTGTATGGCCTGATCAAATATCTTACAGGAAAATGCATTAAATTGTAACATGAAGATTATCATCTTATTTTCAAGGTTAATCTTCGAAACAAATTGCTTTGACATGAGAAGTATGGAAGAACAAAGCTTCATGTATTAGCACCAAAAATCAGGCATTACTAGAAGGTAATGACACTTAAAAAATCACAATTCTCAGCCAATTACGGGGATAAATATCGATATTCATGTATTAGCATCAAATACAGGAATGAAACCAAGCCTATGCCATATCAAATTATGGGCATGTATAGCACAGAACAGTAAGGATATATGCAATCTACAAACGTTATAGAGATCGGGTCTGTTGGGTTTTTCAAAACACATATATACAGCAAAAGAAAAAAATTTACAAAAAAAATTTGGAGTCTCAAGATCCTATAGACAGGCCAAGAGTTGTTTAGTGTTTATAGAAAGATTATCTAAAGATTAGATATTCTTTTCGGCTTTGAATAATTTCTTCAAGACTAGATTGTCACAAACTACAAGTCATTCAAGTATCCGGTCTCAAATAATAATCCACACGAACCACCAATGAGAAATATCTTTAACCCTTTTAGGAGAGAGGAATTGTTGTGTCTTTAAGTGCTTGCTTTTTTTTGTGTTTTTCAAGTATTCAGTAACTTCAACCTGAAAACCTTATAAATAGCAAAATATCAATTTGCCTCCTGAATAATATCACAAATATTGTTTCAGAATAATTTTATAAATTTATTCAATCAAGTCTTTACTTGATTTTTTAAAGTTTAGAATTGTAATTTTCTGTATAAATTACATTATAGTCCTTAATTTCTAAAACTTATTTACAATCAAGTCGCACTTGATTAATCATCACATTTTAATTTTTGACTAATGGTTCGTATATATATGACCCATTAGGTTCCCAAATAAGGTGGCTCAAATATAAATCATAATCCTAAATAAAATAAGATTAAGTAAATTAACAAGTAATTTATTATCAATTCAACAATTGATTGATTTATATTTGAAGATCAAGTATAATCTCTAGCAACCTATCATAATTCTTCAATTATTAGAAAAGTCGTAAGTGGTTTGACTTAATTTCTTAGTGTAATTATTATCATTTCATCAACATTGTTTCTGATTTAGATATTATAGCATGTAGTTTGTCTACTTTGTCGAATCATCTTTGTTTTCAACATCATAGTCATTTATTCTTTAAATATGATTTGAAAATCTTTTCAAATCTCATTTCACCTTACACAAGGATTTATAATCAATACTATTTGATAACAAATGGAACATTTTTTCTAATTCACTTAGGATGATGAATCCTCTTTTGATTATTTAAATACATTTTTATATAGTTCATGTTAAGCCTAATATTTGCTCATTTGTTACGCTTGATTAGGATAACATGTAGTGGTATCAAATCATAACAACACAATCATCATGTGAGCCTTTCTATGGGCACAGGTGATCTTTGCATCTGGAATTTTCATCTGGGCCAGTTCAGTGCACATGTCATCTAACAAGTATGTATATATTAGTTTTAAGTATTCCTCATACCTCGGTTTATATGAACAACTATTTCTTTTCATAAAAAATATAATATGTATTAATCTCAACAATTCTAATTAATATTCAATCTTGATAGAGTATTGACTGAAAACATTTTAGAAATAATATTTTGATGCAATAAAAATTCTATAATTATAACAATTTTATAAAAGAATGATCAGAAGATAAAGACAGGTAGTCAAAGAAATATTAAAATGATGGTGAACAGAAATTACCATGAATAGACAGGTCTTCATTAAAAGTGGACACAACATAGATAACACCATCTTATTTACAATCTTAGGGGAACTGAGTGACAAGTGACTTGATTCCATTATCCTTTCAAGCTTTAACCTTGTTATGGATGTAAGTTTGAGAGTCCCTTTGGTGGCCCACAAGAATGTCAGTCAAGCCAGGCACTCTAGCAATGAAATCCCTCATCCTCCTAACTTGTTCAACAATTCTGAGGCTTATTTCATCCGTAATTAACTTGCCATCAATTACAAGAGCATGAGTAGTAAGAGAAGCAGGACCTTCATTAGTTATGCTTATGAATGTATAATAATTGAATTAATATCTATTTTACTAGCTAGTAGAGAAAAAGAGGTAAAGAAAATAATATACAACAATAAATAATTGGTGGGGTTGATGAAGGATAAGGAGGCCCAATGTCAAGGAAGTCATGAGAGAACAGAGATGAAGGAAACTTAAGAATAGCATTGTTGCTCCTTGCACTTATACACCAATAGTAGTAGTTATTGAAAAGCACTTGGTATTTATTCTTTGGCTCGTAATATTAGTAATAAGACTCGCCATCCTTTCCATAGTCATTGACACCTCAGCTAAACTCTAAACTTTAAACTCTAAATCCTCAACCCATATATTCACCTAGACTACCACTACTAAAAAAAATAAGGCTATTAGCATCAGATTTTAGTAATAGAATAATTTAGTTGTTAATTTAGTAATAGATTTGCAACGGATTATATATATTATTTTTTTAATATCAGTAACAGACTTAGCAATGAAAAATCCATTGTTGAAGGCAACATAAAATTTACAACTGATTATCTATTGCTGATTGGAAAAAACATTATTTAAATCTTAACCTAAAACTAAAATTATACACATTGTTAATTAGCTTTGACATTATAAGTTCTCAACCATTGATTAGCCTAAAAGAAAAATTCTAATATTGCACTCTCTCCCCTTCAGAAACGTAAACACAACAAAGAAAAAAAATTAACTTGCAATCTCTTCATCTTCTTTGTCCCTAACATCCATCGATCTTATTAACTCTAGAAAAATAATTAACTTGCACTCTCTCTTCATCGATCTTATTTTCCTTCGTCCCTAACATCCATAACTCTAGAAAAATAATTAACTTGCACTCTCTCTTCATCGATCTTATTTTCCTTCGTCCCTAACTTTTATCGTCATTTTCTTCTCCTTCATCTCAATAAATTTAATCTTCTTTTGTAAACCACCAAAAACACCGACCCATGGCAACATCCCACTAGACCCATAATTATCACCATCGAACATCCTTGATTTACCCCCTCTCTTTATATATGGGTTGGGTTTTACACTCTTCTCTTCAATAATTCAAGTAATTTTAGGATTTATTGTTTTATCTATTGCAATTTAGCTTACACTAAAAGGTTTTTACCTAACTTTCCCAATCTCATGTGTTCTTCTCTCGTGTAGATTCCATCTCGCTTGCCTAGAACTCAAGAATGCTAGTAACAAAAAAAAAATTATCATTACTTTGAATAATGGTTTTAGGTTGTTCATTTGATAAAATTGAGGGTTTATGAAATGTTTTTACCATGATCTATAACCTAATTATGCATGTTTAATTGAAAATTTATCAAAACCCCCAATTTAATTAAACGTGTGAGTTTGTATAGAATATCAATTAAATGATTTTCTTTCATTAAATCTGATATTGAGTTTCTTTTTGGATGGAAATTATAGGACCAAAATGAAGTCTAGGAAGCCAAAATAAGTGTTCCTGAAACTGACCATGACATTGTAGGTGCATGAACATATAATATATCAATTAACTATAAATTTATGTCCATAGAATAGTTAATTATTGTTAAATATTAATTGATGTGGAGGTGACTGTATATCTTAAGGATATGGTATCCACCATATTGTTATCAAATTGCCATGTGTAGTTCAAAAAATAATAAAGAGTTTGTTTAAATTATTTTACATTAGGTACATGTCTTAAATTCAATTTCTATATTTGGACCATGTTATGAACTTTGACTAGAGATTTATGTGGTACATATTTTATTTTAAATGATTGTTTAAATACTAGTAGTTAAGGAAGTATGCTTATTTTTATGATGTTTTGAGTCAAATTTTGAAGCCAACATTTAAAAGAATTTAATAAATTTCTTTAAGTATACAAAGCTAAATTTAGGGGTATGTTTTTAAAATTGCCTTAAAAGGAATTTAGTTTTGATCAACAAGCAAGTTGATTCAAGTTCTACCTACTTAGGAGTATTGTGTATTGTTTATGAAAAAAAGATTTATTTATATATGATACATAGTTGGGGTTAATTTAAATGTGTAATAAATTTTAAAAACAATTTAAAATAGTAATTAACAGAGTTGTTTTGATAATTTGTTACGTAACGTTTTACTTTTAGATTAAGAAAAATATTATATTAAATAACATTCTAAAATGTTTGTTTCTAAAATGCTTATTGGTGTTATCATGTTAATTAGATTATGGATGATCGATCGTGGATGTATCATCATCTTATGAATGGTCGTCTTTATCCTGAATACATTGTGGGTGTTAGAAGATTTATCAATTTTGCATTTTCAATTGATAAAAATATATCCGGGGAAAAATTAGATGTCCTTATGTGAGGTGCAAAAATCAAAAGTTTTTAAAAGAAGATGATGTTTGTAAGCACCTATTGATAAAAGGTTTTTTACCTTGTTATGAAAAATATATTATACATGGGGAGCCTTATGTTATAAAACCAATGTTGGTTGGACCTTTATCGGTTGGGATTAGTCATGTTGTGAATGATGTTTGTCCTGTGGTAGCAGAGGAACTTCCAAATCTGAAAGCAACTAATTTTTATAAACTTTTAAAAGTTGCAAGGGAGCCTTTATGGGATAGGTGTACCAAGCAATCCAAATTATATGTTTGTGTACAATTGCTTAATATGAAGTCAACTTTAAATTTGACTTAGATTGCCTCCAACAAATTTACTGATTTTATAAAAAGTTGCATGCCTAATAATGAAAATTTGGTATCAAAATTTTATAATGCCAAGAAATTTATGCGGCCACTTGGACTTGGTTATGAGAAATATAATGTGTGTCCTAATTATTGTATGTTGTATTATGGGGCAGATGCAATGAAAACAAATTACGACTTTTATGGAAGTTCACGATACAAACCTAGAAATGCAACTAGTAAAGGTTCTGATAAGGCAGAGAAGCAACTCCGATACTATCCCTTGACACCAAGGCTTTAGAGATTATTCATGTCTCCACATCATGCCAAAGATATGACATAACATCATTTTTATAAGTAAGATAATAGGTTTATGGTGCACTCATCTGATGGGGAGGTATGGAAGGAGTTTAATCATGTCCATTAAGCTTTACATATGATCCAAGAAATATTCAATTAAGGTTATGCACTAATAGGTTTTATCCATTTGACATGTCTTCAAATGCATACTCTCGTTGGCTAGTAATTATGATTGTTTATCATTTGCCTCCGTGAAAATGCATGACTAGATCATTCATGTTTTTTGAAATGATGATTTCAGGGCCAAAGAATCCGGGGAAAAAGCTTGATGTTTTCCTAAGACTTTCGATTGATGAGTTAAATAATTTGTGGTTTATTGGTGTTGAAACCTATAATGTATATAGAAAGGAAAATTTTCAATTAAAGACAGCGTTGATGTGGATCATTAATGACTTTCTAGCATATGGCATATTATCGAGTTAGAGCACTCATGAAAATTTGTGTTGTCCTTATTATATGAAGCATAACAAGGCTTTTAGATTAAAAAAATAGAGGGAAAACTATATTTTTTTTATTGTCATCGACGATTCCTACCCATGAATTACCCATATAGATGTCAATTAGATAAGTTTCTCTCGAGATAACCAACTTGCTTATGAAGGACATAATTTATATAAGAGTTATCAGAGAATAGATGGTGATTATGGTGATTATGGTGATAATGATGATGATGCGAACATTAGAGATGAAGATGAGGGAGACGGTAGTAATGAGAGAGACGTATGTGATGAGGGGGATGATTATAATGTGAGAGGCGTGGAGGATCAAGATGGTCCCATCAAACCACGGTTTGACCTCTTCTCTGTACAATTATGATCGAAGGGTTAAAATGAAGGGTTTTGACACACCAATGGATCCAATTACAAGGAAAAAAAAGGTTTGTTTGTATGGAACAACAGAGTATGTTGAGACTTTTAAAAACTAAGTTATTAAGGTTATATTTTCAAGTATGAAAAAAAGTATTTATTATTGTGTAATTATTTGTTTAATAAAAGTTTGTTATTATATTTTTTCATGTTCAATAACGTATCATGTGGACATGCAATCGGAGATATTTTAAGGTCCAATTTTAAGGGAGCATGACACTTTTAGAAAAAAAAAAGTAGATTCAATGTGTACGGATGAACTCTTTAAAGAGTTTAAGGTATGAACCAACGCAACTTGCCATATTCTTTTCAATTTTGATCACTTTAATGTAGCATTATGAAAATTTATAGGCATCCTTTTATATATATTTTACAACTTATTTATTTGAGTCAGGCCACTATAATATTTTAGTTTAAATCATTAACTTAATTAATTAATAATATTGATTTTGCAAGGTGTTAACTATAATGAATCTGATGTTGACGGGCATCGTTGTATGTTGTTTAATTGCTTCATTTAATTTCTCTACTTATTTCAATCATGGTGTCTCTTGTTTAGGCCCAACACATAATCTTGCAAATTCTTAACAAGATAACACAATATGATTAATCAATTCCATACTTTGAAATTTTATGCACTCTTTTTACTTATTATATATTATTTGGTAGAAAAAATATATCTTTCCTGAGAAAAATAAATCGATTGTTCGTAATATTTAGGAAGATAAAGCTAGGATTTCTTTGAATCAATAATTGACACGAGCTCGCAAGAAAGCCAAGTTAAATGAAAACACTACAAATATTATAGATTGTCTTGATAAAGGTCCTGCTTGGATAAACAATAACGACTGGAATCAAATGATTAAAGATGTTTGGTCCATCCTTGAATTTCAAAGGAGATCGGAATTTGTAAGGAGGAATCGGTTAACCAAAACGGATGGCAAAATAAGTACTCATTCTGAAGGAACAATGTCATTTGAATCATATCGAGCTAATATGGTAAAGATTTTTATTTTTCTTAAGATAATAAATTAAAATTTGTATATTTATCTTTTATAATATTTATTAATCTTGAAAGCAAGAGCAAATTGGTGGAAAAGAACCTCCATGGGATGATGTCTTTTCAGCTTTGCATCTGAATACTAAGTAATTTAACATCTTCGTAGACAACAAGTTTAAAAAAGTGGTTGTATGTATTTTATTTATTTATTTATATAACTTAAATATTATTTGACATTCAAATGAATTTATTATTGCATGTATTTTTTTGGTAGGAAATTATAAGAAGGAGATGATTTCAAAGTATGGAACTGATCGAGAAAATCATCCTTCGTTTGATTTTGCAGATTGATGTGTGGCTTCAGGAGGAGTTACAAAAGGTAGGGTATATGGTGCACCTCGTATGCCAAAATCTATAGTTAATACAAGTTCTTCATCACATTTCTACTCGGTGAAGTCATCATATCATAGTTCATCTTATCGGGCATTGCAAGAGGAGATAAAGAAAACAAATGATTTTATTTTTTAAACGAAACGACAGATGGATTACATGACAGAATATCTTATGAATAATCTTGGATGCCATGGTAGGACATCAAACATTGGCCAAGGTATGCCAGCAATTATGGCCCATCAATGTTACCACATGTGGCTCCCCAAATAATGACACTTATAGGTCCCTCATCTTCACCAATATATCAACCTACACCTCAACTATCATATCTTGATTCATCTTACATTGATCCACAGTATCATGGTTAGTCTCCACAATAAGCACCATGATTGTATTTTTTATTGTATTTTGACTTATTTGTATTAGTGCAAGTTTAACTAAATTTTTAATTATATTAAGAATTTTATTTTTATTCCATTTATTAGTGGTGATAAAGTAATTTTAAATATTAATTTATGTTGTTTATATATTCTACAACTTTCAAAATATCCATAAATAATTAATTAAAAAAAGTCATTTGTATAAAAAAATATAAATTATTTTTTTAAAAAAATAATATAATCAGTAACGGTGCCATGTTATCTTTCCCCTCTTTATTTTCAAGTAAAGGGTGAGTCTCATGCGTCAGTTTGTGGATCGCAGTCTCACGCACTAATCCCTACAAGTGCCCGTAGTAGGCCGACCTTACCTAAACCAATCATCATATCGGCCCCTAAGCCCCATTGTTGGAAAGGGTCCGCTTCAAAACCTTACATGGAGCTTCTGCCTCATACGACTCTTCTAGGGATAGGGATGGAGGTAGGCCCAGTCCCGGCTTGTGAGGTTAAGGTTGTTGTCCCTGGATCTGGGCAACAACTGATTTCTCAATAGGGCCGACAATTAAATCTTCGAACAGCATCCATGCATGCAGGCCCATACCATAGCTCGGCTTTCGTCAGGAAGTCAGGCAAGGCGCTGCCCTCTTGACAGACTATGACCAATTCCAAATCATAAGGGAAAATCAGCTCTATGTGAAAAAGATGTTTTGTATAAGGTCTAGTATCTGTCCCCTGGGTAAGGAACCCTGCTTAGCCAGAAATTGAAGAGAGAGCACAGCAGCGAGTGAAGACCGACTCACGCCTGATTTTAGGACAACTTAAGGGGCATATCTTTATACTAGGTCTTTTACGGCGGCATCATATCCATCTCTCTTAGGGGAAGCACTAGCCCAAGCAAGATCTTCAGTGGGAGACTTTGAAGCTAGGAGATAATTAGTCATTCTTGGTCCTCTCTCTTGCGTTTCTAAAAAAATAAGTTGCCTTAAGAAAAGTTAGAGGATTTCTCCTTCATGCCCTTGCTCGCCCAACGTTAAAACCCTTCCTTCCGTTCCTGATGAAACTACTCATCCTTAAAGATGTTCCACAGATGTGGAATAACATATTCTTTAATCGACGGTAATTCCACAAAGAGAGGAGCTTAACGCCTTATTTCAATTAACTTAGTCTTGTGATGCAGTATAACCATGGCAATTAGGATTTCAAAACACTGCTAAAGTCTGGCATTGAGCCCGCCTATCATAAGTATGAGTTGGGAGAGCGAGATAGAGATAAATACCCAATTAGGATAAGCTCTGTTGCTAATTGTAAATAATTCATAAATCAACAACAAAAAATGCATTGTTGATTCAAAAAACCAACAACAGAATGTTATGCAACGGATGATCCGCTGCTGATTTGTCAACAACTAATTATCCGTTACTGAAAAATCAGCAATATCATATCTGCATTTGATATTTTTTATTACTGATTTCATTGACAAATTTATTTAGTAATGGATTTTAGTTTTATTTGGAATTGATTTAGTTGCTAATTGCTCCATTTTTTAGTAGTGATATACAACGATCGATCTTTTTGTTAAGAGAAAAGCTGGCTTGTGAATGACGATGAGCAGGTTGTGAGATTCCATCTGGGCTTCACTTCTCTTCTCTTCTCTTCTCAAGGATCTGGGAAAGTGGATTTTTAGGCTTCTGGCCCATTTTCCACTCAATTGTCAAAACAACTGCTAGTGCCTATATTCCTAAACTTGACAATATGAACTACACTCCAGTTCTGATTGCATGCATGTCATTGATAACTTGGTTTTTTTTTTGTATTGTTTGTGATATAATTATCTTGCTTTGTTTTCTTTTTTTGACTTTGATCTACTTTAGGGTTCAGAGAAATATCTTGCAACCTATAAGCTTTAGAACTTCATTTGGACTAAAGGAATACATGCATGTCAAGTATTAATCAAAGAATCTTAATTCATAATATGATGTCATTGAAATATTTTATTAATTATTGGTATATATGTGAGTCCTAAATACGTAGAATTCATAGACTCTTTCACTAGGTTTTGATATATATACAACATCGAAATTTTAAGGTCTTCCTCTATTAATATCAAGCATATAGAGTACTTTTCCTTCAACTTATTACTATTGTTATCCTAACTCTTTCCTCTTTTTATTACTTTTGTTGCTTTTGTTTTAATAGGCTTTTTGTTGCTTTTGATTTATTTATCTTTCTATGAATCTAACCTAGTTTTCTTAACATGAGCCTTAATAATTTTCCCTTCCAAACTCTTATTAATTCAACCCTTGAAAGAGCCATCGATCCCCTTCTTTTCTTTTCTTTTTTATTTTTGGTATCATTAATAAAGATTATAATCAACTCACGAATATTTAAAATAAAATGGTCAGACCAACCGAGGGGGGATTGATTTTATATTAAAGCATGCATGAACTTAATACACTTGATTTCCTGTACGTAGTACACTAGATGGAAATTAATCATCCTGGAGATTAAAGATATTGTGATATATACAAATTAATTAATGGATGGATTGGCATGCAAGAGGGAAATTTGACGTATCCCGCGA
>Ga0307515_10008551_pt1 | contig 19928 bp, 15 predicted proteins | sample 17_EM_MG_FD_194513 | JGI IMG/M metagenome (GOLD analysis project Ga0307515, IMG submission 194513) | Populus trichocarpa ectomycorrhiza microbial communities from riparian zone in the Pacific Northwest, United States - 17_EM | ecosystem: Host-associated > Plants > Roots > Unclassified | place... | reverse complement strand
TTTATAATAAAATTTGCGTTTTATTTGGAGGAAAACTAATCTTATGCGTAATGCATAAATAATTTTGAATTATTAAGTGAAAAATAGATATACAAAATATGTCGTAAATTATTATGAAATGCTATGATGCAAGGTGAGGTGATGTCCACATCAAATCAAACTAGAGGATGTTGAAAATAATTTATTCCTAGAAAAATAAAAAAATAATAATAAAGCAGCCTCCATGCTGACCAAATCAAACAGTAAAGACGGAACACATGACCACACAATCATTTCTTCATAAAACTATCAAATAGAAATAAAATAGAGCAGCCATTTTGCGAGCCAAAAACCCTCCACACTGGCGCCAATATTTTCTCTCTTTTTCTTGGTTGAGACAAAAAAAATTCCCACCCAATGGCGCCCTTTTTGTTTTCAGCAACAATTTCTTTTTGGCGGGTGGCCTTTTAAGTCAAAAAGCTTCAAAAGCAGTGGCATTTATGTCATTCTGTGATTCGGATAGGCTAGGGTTTCGAGTCCCATTTATAAAGAAGCCCCTTTCGTTTAGATATGCCAGCGTGCGGTTTGTTGTGTGTGTCTGTCGGCTCTCTCTCTCTCTCACTCTCTCTCTCTCTCTCTCTCTCGGTGAATGTCGGTTCATTTAAAATCGACACTCTTATCATTCACCAAACCATTTCCTGATTCTTGATCCCTGCACATTAATAGAGTGCTTGTCTGAGTTACTGATTTGCTTCTACTTGATCTCTCTTCCTCCAAATCCACAAATCTTGTCAGATCTCCCTGTTCTGATCAGTAGAGCTTTTAGTGAATCCCCACTTCGAAGTACAACTCAATCATTAGTGTTATTCAAAACCTGTTTGAGGAAATCGTGTTTTAGGAACTGGGTTGTCTTTAGATCTCAACATTAGTTCCTTACAATGTTGGATCCAGCTAACAAAGTGAGTAGCTTCTAGCTGGTTCATTGATCTGATCTCTAATCTATCTTGATCCAAATCATTCCTGATTGTTTTTCATTCCTCTTATTGTTTTCAGGGATCAGAGTCTGAAGAAATGAGTAGCAATTCACAAGAAACAGAGAGCCCACTAAAAAAGACTTGTGCTGATTGTGGTACTTCAAAGACTCCACTTTGGAGAGGTGGTCCAGCTGGTCCAAAGGTGATTTAATTTAATCATAGATCAGATCAGGCCCTTTTTTTTAATGATTTCTGTATACTCTTTGATGTGATATTAAATTTTCTCTTCTTTTCTTTTCTTTTGCAGTCGCTGTGTAATGCTTGTGGGATTAGAAGCAGAAAGAAGAAGAGGGATATTTTAGGGTTGAATAAAGGGGCAGCAAATGACAAGAGAGCAAAAAAGGGAAGCAATAATAATGGCTCAAGCAATAACAACAACAACAAGCAGTTAGGTGATGGATCAAAGCAGAGATTATTGGCACTGGGCAGAGAAGTTTTGATGCAAAGAAGAAAGCTGGGTGAAGAAGAGCAAGCTGCAGTGTTGTTGATGGCGTTGTCTTATGGGTCTGTGTATGCTTAATAAGAGTCGATAATATGTGTTAATAAGGGGATTGAGAATGTATTAGCTGGCTAGATTTTAAGTGCGTGTTGTGATTTGTTGTTAATTTTTTTTAGTATTAGTTATCATTTTTTTTAGGTGATTTGGGCTAACAGAGTCTGGGATTGTTGGTGGAGTCGAGTTGTGTAGCCATTGCAAGAGCTCCTAAAATGTTGAGATCTGATTCTATTTTTCCTAACATAAGTAGATTTCTTAACTGAATCATGTGATTGTCTCTTTCATCATGTGGCATGTTCTTGCTTTCCCATGTTTTATTATATGCCTAAATAACAATATTGGGAGAAAATTCACCATTAGAGGACGTTTTCTACTCTGAAATACAATCCCACTTCTAGTGTCATTCTATGAAGAGGAAAAAAGAGGGAAAAAAAAATATAAATACTAATTATATAAATGACAATCAACCAAACCATGTCTGTGTAAGAAGCGGCAGTTTGATTTTGAATTACTACAAAAATTTGGTTACAGGTAATGAAATTGTATTTAAATTTTCAAAAGTAATGTCATCGCATTATTTGGTTATTAAAAGTACTGTAAGCCAACGAGCTTTCGTAGGTAGGTTTTAAAGTATGCCCCTTGAGATTCCCTTCAGACCTTTAAGCTGGGTATGATTTTGGTGTCTAATTATGGAGTTGACTTGGGTTTAACTTTTGTGAAAAAAAAAAAACAAAACAAACGATGAAGATTAAAATAGAAAGGAAGAAAAAAGATTGACCGCCAGCCACAGGTACTAACAAGATGCGAATTTTATTGTATTGTTAAGTTTTATCATTCGAGAAAATACTAGAGTTTATACTAGGAGTGGAAAAAAAATCAAAAAATTGATTAAATCGAGAAAATAAAAAAAAATAACTGAAAAAACCGAACCGTAAAAAAAAACCGATTAAAATTTTGAAAAAACCTACCGGTTCGGTTCGGTTTCGATTTTATAAGCAAAAAACCGAAAAAACTGAACTGAACCGAACCAAACCCAAACTGAAAAAAAAAACCAGAAAAAAAACCGAACCAAACCGGAAAAACCGAGCCAAACCAAAAAATGAGAAAACCGAGCCAAAACCGAGCCAAACTGGAAAAACCGAGTCGAACCAGTTTGAACCAATTTTTCCCTAAAAAACCGAACCGAAACCGATCGGTTTGACCCGGTTTCGGTTTTTTTTTTAATTTTTTTTTTCGGTTTGGTTACTTTTATTTGATAAAAACCGAACCGAACAAAAAATGATCATCCCTAGTTTATACATGTTTTATAATGAAGGGTATTTACTTCTTGAAGTGTTTTAAAGTAATAAATTTTTGTTGTTATCAAGGATGAATATTGTTTTTAAGACTTGTTGCTTCTGGTTTGTGCAACTAGGATATATGCAATATACCTCCCAAGATTTCAACACCATCACCTTGGTCTAGATGCATTTCTAAATCAAGATCTTTGAACCAAACAATATGAAACTCAATTATCTTTTAACAATATGAACCTAAGCTCTAGATTTGAGAGGAAAACCAAAGCATAAAATGAGAATAAAACACTAAAATATGAGGTGGGGAAGAGTGTAAAAATATGAAAAACTCTTATTTTAAACTCTTCTTTCACCCCTCATTTTATAGTGAATTTTGGAAGTTAAAAGATTGAAGAGTTAATAAGAATTAATTATCACCATTGTCAACAATTGATTAGCCACCATAAATCAATAATTAAATCTAGGAAAATCAAGGATTATTTGAGTGCGAAAATTAAAGGTTTTTTGAGATTTAATTTCTCATTCACCCATAATTTGTTTATTCAAAACAAATTTCAAACAACCCCCTATAAGAATGAAAATTATCTCACCAGTTTGAAAACGACTCAAAGATTTGCTGAGAGATATTCATTTGGTAGATTAGTACATTAGGATGGGTAGCTTTTGGCTTTGAACCTTTCTTAGTGAAATATTATCGGATATACTCGGCTAAATAGTAAACGCGATGTCTTGAACAATTCAGCTTTTTGTGTAAACCAAGACAATAGTACTCATATAGTTCTCTACCTAGATATTTCCTTTGGTTCTCATTGTTGTGTTAAATTTGGCCAAAAACAACTCTTGGATTTATGATTGCTTTGGAGAATTTAGCCTTCATCGAAATGCTCAAAGAAATGACCATATTTCTCACTCATATATGTGATCTTTCATTAAGAGTATTATGCTATACTCCAATTAGTGTACCAAGATATGAAAATCATTAAGAGCTCAGTTCACCATTTATCACGTTGTAGCTAACACTTATTTCATCATAGGAATAATTAGGAAATAATAATTTTTTAGTGTTACCGAGATTGTTATAGACTTAATTTTCCATTTGAACCTAGACCTTGTAATTTCTAATCAACTATGTATGGTTACCATCATTACACTCTTTCATCTTTTAAAAAGCTTTAAGTCCATTCCCCTCGATGAATTATACACAACTCTCTCATCAAACCTTTGGTTAGTGGATTCACATTATTTTTCTTTGAGTTTACATAGTTAATAAAAATAATCCCATTTGAGAACAAGTGTTTAACGTTATTATGTCTACGACGTATATGTCTAGACTTCCCATTATACATACTACTTTGTGCTCTTCCAATTGCTAACTATCACAATGGACAAAAATAGTTGGCACTGATTTTGGCCAACATGAAATATTCTTTACGAAATTCTGAATTCATTCGGCTTCCTCTCCAGTTTTATCAAAAGTAATAAACTCTGATTCCATCGTGGATATAACGATACATGTTTGTTTGGAGGATTTCTATGACACAGCTACTCCATCAAGTGTAAAGACATCCACTTGTGGATTTTAAATCCTTAGTGTCGGATATCCAATTAACATAACTATAACCTTCTAGTACTGCTAGGTAACCAGTATAGTATATCTCATAATCCAAGGTGTACCACAAATACTTGAGTATCCTTTTTATTGTCTTCTAATTATCCATACTTGGATTATTTGTAAATTTACTAAGTTTACTAACGAAGTAAACAATATCAGGCCTTGTGCAATTCAAAACATACATTAGACTTCCAATTATTCATGATTATTTCAAGTGGTTTATTCTCTTACCTTTATTCTTGGACATATATACACTTATATCAATTGGTGTTTTGACAGTGCTATTGTCATCTTTAAAAAATTTCTCGAGAATTTTCTCAACATAATGAGATTGAGACAATATTATTCCATTAGATGTCTTAGAAATCTTTATTTCTAGTATGACATCTACAATACCTAAATCTTTTATGTTAAACTTGTTAATTAATATTATCTTAGTAGACTTGATCATGTGATCATTACTACCTAAAATTAGTATATCATCCATATAGAAACATACAATGACATAGCCTTTATCTGTGTTTTTCACATAAATACATTTATTGACTTCGTTGATTTTGAATTCATATGACAACATAACCTTGTCACACTTTTTATGCCATTATGTAGGTGTTTGTTTTAAAAAATTTAATGATTTGACAAGCTTACAAACTTTGTTTTTTTTGTCCATTGACAATAAACCCCTCAAGTTCCATGTAAACCTTCTTTTCAAGGTCACCATTTAAGAAAGTTGTTCTTACATGCATTTGATGTATTTCAAGCTTATTAATAGTTGTAATTGCTATTAATGTTTGTATGGAAGTTATTCTTGACACAAGTGAATATATGTCTAAATAGTTCACATCTCCTTGTTGTTTAAAACCTTTAACAATAAGTTTAGCTTTATATTTATCAATAGTGCCATCAACTTTCATCTTTCTTTTAAAGATTTACTTATGGCCTAAAAGCTTACTTCCAAGATGAAGTTTCTCTAATTTCCATGTATGATTATTCATAATGGATTCAATTTCACTATTGACTGTCTTCCAATAAGAAGCTTCCGGACAGGATATTGCCTCAAAGTAGGTTCGAGGTTCATTTTCTAACAAGTATGTTAAAAAATCAAGACCAAATATTTTGGTCATTTTTGCCCCTTTACTCTTTCTAAGCTCAACTTCATCATCTTCTAATTGATGATAATTACTTGAGCTAGTCTTAATCATTCTCTTAAGTAAATGATTTTCTTATGTTTCCTTCCATGGAAACACATTGTCAAAGAATATAGCATTCTTTGATTCCATAATAGTATTAGGATGAATATACTCAATTGACTTATATAAAAGAAATTAACAAGCACTACTATTGTATGCATATTCGATAAATACATAATTCATAGTTTAAGATCCTATATTGACCATTTTAGGATCAAGTATTGCTACATTTGCAAGACACCCCCATACTTTGAGGTATTTGGAAGAAGGTCTTCTACCTTTTCACAATTCATATGGTGTCTTATCTAACTTTTTATGGGGTACTTTGTTAAGTTTATAATTGACAATTAAAATTGACTCCCCCCAAGTTCTGAGGTGCTTTCAAACTTATCAATATGACATTCATTATTTCTATTAATATTCGGTTCTTACATTTCACAATGTCATTTTATTATGGTGAATAAAGAGTATTAGTTTAGAGGATAATACCATCTTGGGAACATAATTCACCAATTTATGCTTCGTATTCTTCACCTTTATCACTTTTTATTAATTTTATCTTTTTGTTAAGTTGATTTTTAACTTCATTCATGTAATGTTTAAAAATTTTAAGAGCTTCATCCTTGCTCCTAAGCAAATAGTTATAACAATATCTTGTGCAATTATCTTAAAAGTAATATAATACTTTTTTCACTTCTAGTTTGCACAAAGTTTAAATCATCAATGTCTGCGTGATTTGAAAATAAGGTTTTATGAATTTTGATTCTACACAAATTTCACACCTATGATTTTTTTAATTAAAAATCATATTTGATAATAATTCATGGTTTATTAACCTTTGCATAGAATTATAATTCACATGACAGAACTTGTCATGCCACACATCACAAGACTTAATCAAATAAGAAGAAGAGACAATTTTATTATTATTCTCGTCAATGGTTATTACATTCATTTTAAAGAGGTCATCGTAATGATACCTTTTTTTATATAAACGTATCACTCTTAAGTATAAATTTATCACTCTTAAACATCATTTTAAAACTAGTTTTGCTCAACAATAAGCTAGACACTAAGTTCTTCCTAATGTTAGCAACATGCAGTACATTGTTGAAGGTGAGAAGCTTTCCAGATGTCATATTCAATCATATTTATTAAACCCGGCCAGGGTGTTGACCCGGCCAAGGAGCCGGGTCCCGGGTTTTATGGGTCAACTCGGGTGAACTTGGGTTAACCCGGATCAACCCAAATTTTTTTAAAAAAATATATTTAAAGTTTTAATATTTCATAAGAAAAAATATTAAAACAGGGAAGAGATTTTCTTAATGGTATTTAACTAGAAAATATATGCTTCTAATTCGGTTATGTTTTATAATAAAACAATTTCCTTGTAATAGTAAATTTGAGAAGAATAAAAGAAAAAGAAGTGAACATGGTTTTTTTTTTATTTGAGAGCAAGAGAAAAATACATGGAACGAAATAAAATCAGCCAAAATTTAAAGGTCTGCACTCTGCACCCTTCCTCTTCGCTGCCTCTCCTCTTACGCCTTGGGCTCAAATTCTAATCAGTGAAGAGAGATCAACAAGTTTTCAATATCCAGGTAAATCTTCCCCCTCTCTTCCTCATGCCTTTTCTTTTGATTTTTTGTTTGAGATTTTTTTCCCTTTTCGATTCATGCTAGATCTGCGCTCCAAAACCCTCTCTTCCTTCTCGAAAGACACGAATCTGAAGCTTAAGCCATTGCTCACAACCAAACCACTGTTAATTTTTCAACTTCCACAGATCCAGACAGAGATAAGATCTCAAATCTGCCATGGAGAGTCACCTAGGTCTTGCCCGGGTTTGCCCGGGTCGCCCGGGTCATGGGTCGACCCGCCAGGTCGATCGGGTTTTGCCGGGTCGTTGCACCGGCCGGTCTTTTGACAAACCCGGACTGGTCCAACTACCGGGTCGACCGAGTCCCAGGTCGACCCGCCGGGCCGGTTCGGGTTTAATAACTATGTATTCAATATGATCTTTTTAACACCTAGTAACTTGAAGGTTAACAAGTTCTCCATGTTGCTAACATAAGGTTAATACGTTGTGTCCATCCACTTCTTTGTAAGTATAAAACATCATCTTCTCGACGTATAAATGTCTTGTAGCACTAGTATCAACCCACTACTACTCAGGATTGTACAATCAGGTTGTCTTTAAAAACAAAAAACATGTTCACTTCTAAAAATTCATTAGCGAGGTAATCAACTCATTGATATTGGCTACAATAATAATTTATTTTCTTGGGTTGCTTTGTTAAGCCTTATTTTGTTTACTGTAATTTGTTCAATTATCACAATTTCACTTATAAACTATAGCATATACAAAAATAGTATCAGAATAATTCTTTCACTAAGTAAATTCCCAGGAAAGATTGAAGGGGTCATAAACGACCCCGTTTAAAACACAATCTTCTTAGAAATAACTTACTAGATCGTATTTATTCACTGCACTAACTTTTTGTATATCTAAACAATAATATATACATGAAAATGTTGTATACATGAACAAATCTAACCAGATAACTTTGATGTCATTCTTAGATTTAGAAATTTACCGACTACGAGCCTTTTCATAACGACAACTTCAACCTTAAACTTTTTGTTAAAAGCTTTTCAAAGTGTCTATGCACTCTTAATTGAACTATACACATCATATTGTGTATTGTTTAATCTATTCAAAATGTTTTTTTTTTTAATTTGTGAAATCATTATGATTCTATACATACACTATCATAATAATGAAATTAAATTCATTATTTGACAACTTAATATTTTTCCTACAAGAACTTAACCAAGTTTGAGGTGGGCACATAAATCAACATTTTATGCTGTCGTCATTCAAAGTTCAATCCATTGAACTTTTCATGTTTCTCACTATGCACCATAAAATATGATGATGGGATTCTCATTACCGAAGTACTACTTGTTGAAGCAATATTTGTTGGAAAAACCAATTCTCGAGTAAAAAAACATGATATAAATTATAAAAAAAATAGCCAATAATATTTATAAATAAATATTTTAGCTCCACAACAAGCAAGTAAAATAATATAAAACTTGAAATAGAAAAACTTGATAAACAAAAATATTTAAATTATACAAGATAAAAATAAACACTTTTGTTTGTGTTAGTTCAAATTAAACATGCATTATATCAAAACATTATTTTTAAACAAGAAAGACAAAATGCATGATTATACCAACAAGTATGCAAGTAACATGTATAAACTAAAGAAAGATATAAATATTGTTTATAAAAGCTTAGTTCATGAAATATATATCATGCAACAACTCTAAGAGATTCAAATAAATTGCAAGAATTACAATTTTAGAAAATAAATCATAATATTAAAATAAAGATATATAACAAATTTCCAAAATTAAATAAAGAATAAGAAGTAAAGCTATAAGCAAACCAAAAAGCTATAAATTAAAACATATAATATTAAAATAAATCTATATGATTAATATTTTTTCCCAAATGATAAACCAAACAAAGTTTAATATATATAAAATTAAAGCCTTAAGATTGTAGAACCAAAGGTTATAAATATATTAGACTAGTGTGCAAATATGCTTCGTTTATCATAACGAGATTGTAGTTAAAAAATAATTAGCATGGATTGATAGTTTATCATCATAAAGGCATGCTATACAAAAGATGTCCTAGAAAAGACTAGAGTTTATAAATGTTTATGTTAGTGTATAGGTCTTGTAGCCAATCAATTAGTTACACATGACATTGACTTTGTTCATGTAAATATATTTAATTTATTAATAAAGACTTATTTATTTTTTATATTTATAAAATATTTTATTAATGAATATAATATTTAATTAATGAATCTATAGTAAAGATAAATTTCTTAGGATAAAAATGCTTTGCAAAGAAAATTATAAAGTTATAATTATGAGATTTCTATTGCATCAAAGCATTGTTCCTAAATGTTCATGGTCAATGTTATATTAAGACTGAACATTAATTAGAGTTGTTGAGACTGATACATATTATATTCTTTCTTTTATGAAAGGAAGCAGTTGTTCTTATAAGTTGAGGTATAAGGGAAACCTACAACTAATATATAGATGTTTGTCAGATGATAGTTATGTAAGTGATTTTTAAACTCTAGATCACTAAGTTTTCTTATATAGAGAGTGTTATCTTTTAATCGTGCTGCATGTTGTCTTAATTAAGGATAACAAATAGGCAGATATGGGGTATAACATGAACTATATAAAGGTATTTAAGTAATCAAGAGAGGATTCATCACCTTAGGTGAATTGAAGAAAATGTTCTACCTGTTCTCAAATAGTATTGATTGTAAATCCTTGCATAAGGCGGAACGAGATTTGAAAATAGTTTTAAATCTTATTCAAAGAATCAATTACTATGATGTTGAGAACAAACATGACTTGACATAGTAGACACGCTCTATGCTATAATGTCAAAATTGAAACATTGTTGATGAAAGGATAATAATTACACTGATAAACTGATCACTGAAAGGTTAAGTCAAATCATTTATGACTTTCCTAATATTTGGGGGATTATGATGTAATTACAGATAACTAAGTTTAAATTTTCATTCCCTTAATCTCCGACTTCATGGACGATTAAGTTACTTCACTATCCCTTAGCTTCTATTTCTACGGACAACTAAGTTATATTTTCCATAATACCTTTATCTATCATCACCCATCACAAACTTTATTTCATTCATATTCTCTAACAATCATTTTTATCCAATTCATGGTCTTAGTACCAACCTTTCATTTCATTCTAATTTGCAAACATTAATTTAACAAAAAAATCAAACAACTAAAGTAAACAAGTTTAAGGTACCAACACCTACCTCATCTGATGCTTGGGCTCCTTCCGCTGATGTCCCGACTCCGGATGCTCTATAATAGCTCGAGATTACTTATCATTTTATGATCCGATGTTTATTCAAAATGACCGAAATTGAAGGTAATTTTTTTTTGTATGTCATCATGTTATCGATGCTTCTCACAACAGTATTCATGGATTTAACAGATAGAATTCATTCATTGGTATAGTGCAATAAAAGATTTCATAATTCAACATCCCAATAAAAAAGAATACCGAATACATATATCCATAACATTATGTTTACATATTCATAAGTCCATATTTATGTTCTATTATAGTTATCATTACAGGTCTTTACATAAGTGTCGATCGATAATTTCACAACTAGTACATTTGTTTATACAAAATACATAAAATCTAAAACATGCGGATACATGTACTATAAAGAGTTTAATTGATTTTTTCAAGGGTAATTTTGAAAGAATTAAAAGTTAAAGAGTCAATTAAGAACTGAATTGATTAAATTAGAAACCAATGATCATTTTGTAAATGGCGTCGAAATTAAAGGGTCTAATTGCAATTTATCCAGGGGCGAAAAAAAAAAGGGAATTTCCTAAATAAGGGGCTTGATTACCAAATTTCAAAAATTCAGTGACCAAACTACAAATGGCCATTCCCATCCCAAAACAACGCTGTTTCAAAGCAAACTGTTCATCTCCTTCATCCTGGTTCAGTGGAAATGGCAGCAGATCGTGGTAACATCCCTCTCGCCCTCACGATGCGTGCCATTACTGAGGCACGAATGCATGGCATCTCTGGCTTTATAAAAGCCAGAGAAAGGCCATGACAATGGGGGTGAAAGAAAGACAGAGGATGAACGAACAGAAAAACCTAGGAAATAAAGACACGAAGGAGGAAAACAGGGAAGCACATGATAAAAAGAACGAGGGGAGGACGAACTGAAAGACGAAAGACAAAACAGAAACAAACACAGAAGAAACAAAGCAAAGAAATACAAACATGAAAAGAAATACAGAGGAGAAACTATGGGAGGAGAAAATGAAGAAGAAGAATAGAGGAGAGAAAAACATAAAGAGACACATACCAGAACAAACTAACACAAACAAAGGATGCACCGAGAGAAAGCAAAAGACAAGAAAGAAGTAGAGGGAAAGAAAACAGAAGGAGGAACAGAGGGATCCAAAGCACACCATCGCCATTGTCTTCGACTTCACCTCCCCGCACTAGATAAGTTCTTTCTCTTCCTCGCTTTCTTTTGTAGTTACATAACACTATGCGGTAATTACCTTCGCACTGAACAACACACATGCATAAATAATTCACGTATGTGTGCTGTTTTGCCTAGCGGGGTCCAGCCTAACCCGGCTGAGATGGACCCAGCAAAAAAAACAGAAAAAAAGCTGAGGTCGGGTTAGGCCTCGGGCCCAGCCGACCCAATTTGTTTTGGGCCAAGGGTCTGTTTGGCAAAACACACCCTTATGCCAATCTCCTTTATTTTTTTTCCCATTTGTTTTGATATCTAGCCAAACGAGCTCTTTGTAATATCAGAAAATTCCAAAAAAAACTTTTTTAGATACTTTTGAATTTATTTGTGGGTCCTTCACACTTTTATTTTTCCTTTTTCGATGATTTCACTATATACTTGCTGTAAAATTCGAATCTGGTATGCGATACATACTTGTCATTTTTTTATATATTAAAAAATAAAATAAATATGCGCGCTTTGGTTTCAATTCAAATTTTACTAGTTTATTCACTAGCACTAGAGTCAGGAATATCATGTTTTTTGTGTTATGTAATATTTACCATCACTAGAGTTGGAAGTATTCGTATTTGAATATTCACTAGTGCCAAAGTCAGGAATATTACAAGCATACCATTGGTAGCATAATCCAACAAACTCTTGGCAATTTAAGACAAAATTAGCAATGTAGCTTACCTAAGGTAGGACACTTAAAGGGTGATAATATCTTCTCTTTTGCGTAACCAGTCTTGTACCATAAGATCTTTGTTAACCAGTTAGGGTTCCTAGTGACCATAATACTAGGTGACGACTCCTTAAATAAGACCTTTTCCATCTAAGAACAAGATACTAGAAATATGTTCTTTTCCACAATTTAATTTTTAAAGGTTACCGCGATGTCGGGTGCGATAGAATGGTGACTCTACTGGGGACTTTTAGGACTAAACTTTGCCTTTTGTACTCTTATTATTTCTATCTTGTTTGTTATGCTTATTGGTTTATTTTCTTGCCTTTACTGTTTTAGCATGCATCCTTGTTTATATTTTCATGCATCACTTTAAGACCACACACCTTAAATTTAGGATAGATAGGGAAGTAACGGTATCCTGATGGCTTTAGTTTGGGCAAGACCCATGAAACAATCCAACTCTCGCCTAATTATTTACTTGGAAGTAGTTGATATGTCTATTTGATATTATTTAGAGCCTCTATCTTCACACTCCTTGTAAGCCTTATATCGACCTTTCAAGGACAATCATTGAGCATGTGAGAGACCCTTTGAGACTAGATAGTAACTTACCCCCTTGATGTGTTTAACGACTAGAACCTACCTACTAGGTTGTACCCTGTGTAATCTTACCATGGCAAGGCCAACATGTGGCATATTGAATTCCAAGACCATTGGGTGGCGAATAGTCATCAGATAGGATATAAGAGTCTGAGTTGTTATGGTTGACAAAAGGGAACTGACTTGAATTGAAAGCCGAAAGGTTTATCAAAAGCTCAAACTCAAGCAAGGCTGGACAAGGATCCCCTTGTTGGCGTGATGACGTCATTAGGTTCCTAAAATCCATGAATAATGATCGTTGTCACCCCATGAAGGGCGAGTCCACATTGAATCTGCATTTTCCTTGTTGATAACATCATTATGTGTGCATAATTGCATAATTTTCATTTAGAAGGTTGAAATATAGGTTCCCTATTGAAACACACTTATAACACTCGATTGTGAAAAAGACAGACGGAAAACGAAGAAAGAGCCTAATTGGAAGCCTAACACTAAAAAAAGTTAGAAAGTCTTAGAGAAGAAGTTGCGAAGCTTACTAGTCTACTTGAAAAGACCTTGGGATCTAAATCCAAAAAAGAAAAATTTACAGCTCAGCCTCCACAGATGCCTACAACTCCCTTCAATCTATAGAATCTAGGAGAAAATGAGGTATCACTTGAATCTCAACAGACTATGTATTTCTAATTTGCTCAACTAGCATATCCCATAATAATGTTGTCTACCATCGACTTTATAGTGAAGGAACCTCAAAAGGATAAGATGGTAAAAAAAGATGATCTGAAAAAATGGGCTGCCCTAGAGCAAAGGATGAGGACATTTAAGGGGATTAACCTATATGATCCCATAAAAGTTGTTGAGATGTGTTTGGTGCCTAACGTGGTCATTCTAAAAAAGTTTAGAGCGCTGAAATTTGTTAAATATATTGGAACTCAATTCCCTATAACTCATCTCAAAGCATACTGCAACAAATGGCTGAGGTGGTTAATGATAAGAAACCATCGATTCACTTCTTTCAAGACAACTTAAGTGACACTGCCCTCACTTGGTATATATGGTTGGACAATACCAAGGTGAAAAAGTATAAGGACTTAGTCCTTTAGTAGACAATATAAGTTCAATATGGATGTGGGTTGTGATAGGTCAAGCTTGCAAGTTATGGAGAAGGACAACAAGGAGTCCATAAGAAAATATGCCCAAAGGTGGCATGAGGTAGTTGCACAAGTTAATCCTCCTTTGTTGGAAAAAGAGATGATGAATTTATTTTCCAACAACTTTAAATCCCCGTACTTTGAATATCTTGTTAGAAGCTCTTCACAACATTTCATTGACCTGGTTGTTATAACTAAGAGGATTGAACAAGTCATCGGGTTAGGTAAGATTGCTGACCCAACTGGGAAGAAAGGTTTCATTGGAAAAAGGAAGGACACTAAGGTTCACAATACCGAAGGTGGTTACAAAGGCAAGAGAAACAACTACCAAAAACACCTACCCTTCTAATAGCTAACCTTTTCACATTGGTTCCTAGAAATCAAGTATCTTGAAGATAAAACTTCGGTGTCATTAGGCCAAGAATGATCTACATATGACCCCAACTGACTATTGGAAAGATGCCCCTATCGAGGAGTTCATAAGAGATGAACAATTGGGATAGAAAATTTCAATCAATGGTTGCTAAGTATTTAGCCCTTTTGTATTACCTTGCTAGAAGTTATAGCCCAAGATGTTGCCATGAGGTCTTCATTGCTAAGCCTCTTTAATGAAATAATGAGTTTGTCCTTCAATTGTGTCTCTTTCTTTGATTTACGTTGTCATAAATTTTGAAAGAGGTTCCCTGAACTCACAAATACACCTTTGTAGCCTTGCATTGATCTCATAGACTCAATTCATTTATTTTACCAAAATCTTTTCCGCCAATGGAATTTTGAAAAAAATTAAACTTGCTTTTTGATTTAAAAAATGATTTGGTGTTTATTTAAAATAACTTTTTGACATTCTACTTGTAGAATGACAAATGAATCAAGCAACTCTTTCATTGGAGTGACTAAATTCTAAACAAAAGTATATGAATAGAAAAATGAATAGTCACCCTCACACCATGACTCTTGAGCCAAGCATTTTAAATGTACGCATAATGATATGTAGTGGATCCGTTATTCATAGACTCATGAAATGCATCTCTTTGCAAAGTCCAAAACATCACACTAGACGAGATCAAAGTTTATTGATCTTAATTGCTTGCGCTTGAAATGAAAAAAATATCATCTTTATTATCCCTTTCACATTCTAAAATGAATATATCCCTTGTGATCCCTTGTTGAGCGTGATTAAATTTTTTTTCATGAAAAATTTCAACTAGGATCACCCCCATATTAGGGAAAAATGAAATTTCAAGGATCAATAATGATGACAAAGCTGTGAGAAAGCCAAAAAGGTAAAAGAGCCTAAGAAACTCAAATGTTAGGGGGCATGCCCAAATCACAAGAAAAAGTGATAGCAAAAACAAAATGAGTATGCCCCGACCAAAACAATGAAAAAGGGCAAATCAAAGAAGAGCGACTAAAGAAAAGATGAGAGATATAAGAGTCGAACTGCTAATAGTGATCATCAGTCTTTGAAACCTTAAAACACTCTTTTTGCCTTATGAATCCTTTCTTTTATAGCCAAAAACCACAACCCACGTTATGTACATATAGAAGTTCTTTCTAATCAAACAAGCAAGCAACCTGGAACAATAAACGATGCTCTCAAAATGCAAAGAGTATTTTTTCATAAGAATCATAATATCGAGAACAAATTACTCATTATTATTCATGCTGATAAAATGAGTGTTCAAAAAGAGACAGATTTTTTTCAAACAAAACCTCGTGCTTTGTCTTAAGCTCTTCACTTTAGAACCCACAAAAGCAGAAGGTCACCTCATGATGTACCTTCACCAATGACAATATTGTCGACATAAGAACAAATCATCTCTTTTCCAAGAAAAAAAAACTAGGGAGTTCCAAGATTTCAAAAGAAAATTATTTTAAACTCACATTGACACAATTTTTATTTTCAAAATGCAAGATCAAGATTTTAAGATTCGTTCTAGATAAATATTTCTTCACCAAAATAAAAAAGGAGAAAGGAAAGAAGGGTTACTCAAAACCATTATTTTTCTAAGTTAGTGCACACTTAGGGGTGAAAATATCTAGAGTAATATGATGAGTAGCTCTTTGTATCAGGTGCCAATCAAGAGAATGAGAACCAGAACCAGTTGAACCAGAGTGAAAACTATCAAGAAAATCAAGTTGATTGAGCCAACTGATTAAAGATTCTATCCACCATCAGACCAAAATTTATTATTGGCTAAGGAGGGCAAAAGGTGGCAAAATAATCCTAATTATCACACATTTGACACCGTGAACATGGCTACAAATTATATTGATCCCAAGGTTGCCGAGAGCCAAAGATATGATATGAATTGCGTGAAGGACCATGACCATGATTGTTAAATCTCTCATTCTTGTTAACGAAATAAGAATGTTTCATAATTGTAGTGGTATAGCCAATAACGGTAATGATGTTAGGGATAAAACCAAGTTCCTTGACTTTTTACGGAGCATGATTGTTAGTAAAGAAGCTGTAGCAGGTCTAAGAGAATGACCTGCCAACCTTAAACTAAATCCATGTAGGCCAACAGTAGTAACGAGTCTAGAGCAAGAGCCACCTTTACTGGAAGAAGAGGAGGAGGAGGAGCCTCCTAAGAGTAAAGAAAACAAAGAAGATGAAAGTGGATCTATGTCAAAAGTGATTTCTACTGAAATTAATAAGGCAGAGAAAGAAACTACAAAGGAGAAACCAGTAGCTTCAGGAGATCCTGAAAGCAGGGAAGTTGTGATGGATGATTGATTGAAATCAATTTGGGGTTTAAGGATTGTGTTATGAGAGATGAGAGAAGAAATAAATTAGATTTTGATTGATAAAGTTTATTTTCTTTTTTTTTTAATATCAAATTTTGGTTGTTCCTGTTTATATATATATATATATATATATATATATATATATATATATATATGAGAGAGTAGATTCATTTTTTTCATCGAAATCAAAATTGAAATTGTAATTTTTGAGATAATAGAGACAAAATATAAAATGGAGTAAACTATATAAATGCTCTGGGTAATTTTCCTAAATAATAATAATAATATGTTTTAATTAATAATTTATTAATCTAATATGCAATTTTTTAAAAATATTTATAATAATAAGTATTGAAAAATAATTAATATAACACCAGTGGCTATATAAACAATATCCATTACAAATACGTCAGTATTTAGAAGAAATGGAGATCTTAGTAATAAATAATTGTTGGTCTCGAGCTTTCCCTCAAACATGGATGAACGTGCCTCACTCCCATGATCATTAACCTAGTGATGAACATAGGGCATTCTCTTGCCTTATAAAAGCCAGAGAAAGGCCACAGACTAGATAAGAAGAAAGAGATAGAAGGCGAACGAAAACAAAGAGAGACTGGGACAAAAAAGCAGAGGAGGGAAAACTACAAAGGGAGAGCAGGAGACAAAAACACAGGGGAGAGAAACAACAGGAAAAAAAAGAGCAGAGAGAAGAACGAAAAAAAACGGGAAAGGGAGGAAGAAGCATTGTCTAGACACCATCACTTCAGGCCTCCATCTTTAGTAGCAACTGCACCAGAACCAAAGCATCCCAGGAGAAGATCACAGCAGAAACAAAAACAGAGGGACGAAGGCACGAGAGGAAAGACAAAAGACAGAAACAAAAGAGGAGATCGTTGTATTCCAGCAGCACGCCCTCGACCTCGTCTTCAGTAGCAGCTCCAAGTACGTTTATGAAGGTTTCAAAAAAAATTATGGACCTTTTGAATTTATTCGAGGGTCATTTGTGTTATTTTCCAAAAAACGACGCGGTTTCATGTATTTTTCAAAAAATAAAAAAAGAAATAACAAAATAGTGTCGTTTTTAGACCACACTGTTTCTCCTTCTTCTTCCCCTGGACATGCAACAGGGGAAGAGAAGTTTTTGTTTTTTTCCCTTGTTTCTCCCTCCCTCTCATCCCCCTCCCACGTGCTCTGTTAAAGCCAAAACCGGACGCCACCTGCACCTCCTCATGATGAGAAAACAGAGGGGCCGTGTCCTGCAAGCGACGCCCTCATTGGACGTCTCACCCTGTGCCGTGACAAGGTGGAGCGGCGGCCTCACACCCCATGTAAATGATGGGACGGGGCAGGGTCGATCCCGCTCCCCCTGCCCCTATAAATACTGCCCGAATGCAGAAGAGAAAGGAGGACCGAAAGAGAGGGTTTTCAAGAGAGAAAGGGTAAGAGAAAAGGAACGAAAACAACATAAACGAAAAGAAAACAAAATAGGGGGGCAAAGGAGGATAAATTTTTTGGAGAAAAGAAGGAAGCAAACTGCGGAAACGAGGAAGAAAAAGAAAAAAAAGGAAACCAGAGGGGGCAAAACTTTTGGGAAACGAACTTGAAGAAAAGAACCGAATAGAGAGAAGGAAGCAGGGGATTGTTTGAGAGATGAACATAGATTGTTTTGAAAACAAGGTAGACACAAACAGAGAGGGGAAGACTTGAGCTGACAAGAAAATAGAAGGAAAGAACAGAAAAACAAAAGAACAAAGGAGAAGAACAGTAACTCATCTCTCTCTCTGGTTTCTCTCCCTCCACTGTTGGAAGCCGCGCCATCATCATTTTGCCTTGTCACCAGCAGCGCCGCCAACAACAGCTGCCACCAGCAGTAACAGAGGAGAAACCAAAACAAAACAGAGAAGGAGAAAGAACAAGAGAGAGAGCAGAAACAGAGAGGAAGGAAAGCGCAGAGGAAGGGAGACCACCGTCTTCATCAGCGAAGCCATCGTCTGCTCCTCCAGCACGACCGCTGTGTCTCTACACCAAGAGAAGAAGAACAACCGCAGAAGAATCACCGCCTATCGCCACTCACCGAGAACGGCCACCATGAGCCACCGTTAGCCCAACCACCACGCTCCCTCACTCCAGGTAATCTCCTCCCCTTTTCTGGCTCCTCTGCTGTGTTCACCATTTGCATGCAGAACGTGAGCAATTCACGTTCTGCAACAAAGTGAAAAATAATTAGCCGGTTACTGTGCGCAGCACAGTAACCAACTAATTATATATAACGGGTTATTGTGCTCACGTTCTGCATGCACAGTAACCCGCTATTGGTTTTTTGGGCTGGAACATCAGCCCAGCCCACGCGGTTGGGTTGAGTCCAGCCACAAGAAGGTTCGCTTTTGGGTCGGTCCTGGCCCAATTTCATTTTTGGGTTGATTTCGGCCCAACCTTTTTTTGGGCCGGGTCGGCCCAGTCAAAAAAAATATTCAAAAATCATTTTGGGAAAATTTGTGATTTTCCCATGCATTTTTTTACGCCATTTTGATCAATATCGGGTTGTATCTTTATACCGTAAAAATACAAATCCGGTATTAAAATACCCGGTTTTCACAAAAAAAAATATTTTTGTTTTCATGTATACGGCCAAGTCTCTCAAAGCTAAAAAATCATATTGTATTTTTATACAACAAAGAAAACTTCAAAAAAAATTATTTCCGCATGCATTTTTGGCTTTAATAACCAGTTTATTAAAGTCACGAGAACTGAGCCAATATTTCAAAAATTCCAAAAAAATTCTTTTGTTTTCTTAATATTAGGGATTATGAATTTATACGTAAAATGTACTCCCAATATTAAAAAGATAGTTTTCTTTTATAGACATTAAAACGGTTAGGCTTTGCCCTATAAGATAAGAACCTCCTTACTGAGGAGGGCTTTTCTTGAACCATAGACGGACCAACAATTAAAAAACATGACAAGACCTTAGATTTTTATCAGACAATAAAACAATGCAGCT
>Ga0307515_10008550_pt1 | contig 19931 bp, 2 predicted proteins | sample 17_EM_MG_FD_194513 | JGI IMG/M metagenome (GOLD analysis project Ga0307515, IMG submission 194513) | Populus trichocarpa ectomycorrhiza microbial communities from riparian zone in the Pacific Northwest, United States - 17_EM | ecosystem: Host-associated > Plants > Roots > Unclassified | place... | reverse complement strand
AAGCTAAGAGTTAACCTAAAACACTAGGCGTATTACACGTTGGCATAGATTATATATATAGATAACGCGTATAATATGCATAAGACACCTAAAGATAAAAATTGGAAGTATCTAATAAGGATATATTAGATAACGGATAAGGCGAAATATTAAAACGCTAAGTATATGCATAGTTAGCACCTAGTAGAAGTTTAAGAATAAGGGGACTTAATACTTTAACTAGGAAGATTCCTTACGGAAGAATGCCTAGATAGACGATAATAGTAGGAATATCTAGAAAACACCTATCTATAGTATATTAAAAACAAGAAGCGAACTAAGTATTAGCCTAAGTTGGACTAAGTATAAATAGGATTAAGCAGCTAATAGTTAGGAAAAGTAGAGGCCTATAAAACTAAAGGGAGCCAGTAGTAGAGCCTTAAACCCTTAAAGGAATTTAAGGACAACACCTAAATTTATAAGTTAAATGGCAAGATTAACAGTTTAAAGTATTAGTAGATAGTAGAGCAATAAGGAACCATATATTACTAGTAGTAGTTAAAAGGATAGGGCTACCATATAGACAAAAGGAGCACCCTTATCTATTAGTTACAATTTTAGGAGATCTAATAGCCTACGGAGGAGGCATTATTAATCTTAAAACAGGACCTATTTAGTTAACTATTAAAGAAAGACAAATCAAGATGTCTTTTGATATATTACCATTAGGAAATAATAAGGCGATACTAGAAATGCCTTAGTTACAGAAATATAATCTAAAGATTAATTAGATTATAGGTTAGGTTAATATTAGAGATATATAATAACGCAAGATGTAATAATAAACTAAGATAGTATAGTACTAGGTTAGAGCAATATATAAAGAGACTAATTAGGGATTAAGTTATATACTAAAGAGATACCACAAGTATGGCAAAAGGCTATAGTTACCAGAAAGTAAAAAGCTATTAAAGTATATAGTATAGGACCATAAAATAGAGTTAGAACTAGAAGTAAGTCTAAAGTTCTTTCTAATCTATAAGCTTACCGAAGAAGAAGGTAGAGTATTAAAAGAGTTTATCCAGGAAAATCTTTAAAAGGGATATATTAGACCATCGCAGTTATTAGCGGGTTATCCAGTACTATTCGTATTAAAGAAGAATGGAAAACTAAGGCTATGCATTAACTATAGACAGTTAAACAGCATTACTAGAAAGGATAGGTATTCTTTACCCTTAATTAGCGAAATCTAAGACAGAATAGGTAATGCGCAAATCTTTACGAAGATAGATCTAAGATAGGCGTACTATTAGATTAGAATTAAGGAAGGCGACGAATAGAAGGCAGCCTTTAGGTTAAAGGAAGGACTATATAAGCCATTAGTTATACAATTCGGGCTTATAAACGCACTAGTAACGTTTTAAAAGCATATTAATAATATATTAAGAGAATACTTGGATAAATTTGTTATAGTATACCTTAATAATATTATTATCTACTTAATAAGCGAGGAAGAACACGGAGAACACGTTAAATAGGTCTTAAAGAGACTATAAGAAGAATAGATGCTAGTAGCAATTAAGAAATGCGAGTTCTTTACCAAGAAGACCAATTTTATAGGATTTATTATTAAACTAGGCCAACTTAGTATAGATCTAAAGAAGATCGAGGCTATAGTAAATTGGCAAGAACTAGAGAATGTAACACAGTTAAGGTTATTCTTAGGGTTTTGCAATTACTACAGAAGGTTTATAGCTTAATGGTTAAAGAATATTAAGCCGTTTATAAGGTTAACAAAGAAAGAAGAACCTTAGGCGTAGGGATAAGAGTAAAAGAAGTTATTTAAGGAGGTTAAGGAGTTGTTTACTTAGGACCCAATCCTTAAAATCTACCAACTAAAGCTAGAAACAGTAGTTGAGATAAATGTATTAAACTTTACACTAAGAGCGTGCTTTTTATAAAAATATAAGGATAGATAGCACCTAGTAGCATACTATAGTTAAAAGATAACACCACTAGAACTAAACTATAACATCTATAATAAGGAGTTATTAGGTATAGTTACAGCACTTTAAAAATAGAAAGCATTCTTATAAGGCACGGAAAAACTATTTATAGTTAAGACGGATTATAAAAATCTAACGGGGTTCCTAATAATAAAAGAACTTAATTAAAGATAAGTTAGATAGGTAGAGATGCTTATAGAATACCATTTTAAGATTTAGTATACTAAGGGTACAGATAACACATAAGCAGATACTCTAAGTAGAAAAGCTAAACTATAAAATAATAAAAAGCTATTAGGGGCTTTATTGCGAAAAGACACAGACGGATTAATTAGATATAATTATCCAAAGATTATAGCAACATAAGAAGAAAAGATCTATAAATTACTAGAGAGTAACTAGATATAGAAGATCTAAAATATATAAGTAAAGGATTTGGACTTAGAGTAATATAAAAATTAAGAAGTAATATATATGCCAAAAGCTATTATAAAAGAGTTTGTTAAAGTATTTTATAAAGGACTAACTTAAGGATATAATAGAGCTACGGGCTTAGTATTAAGACTCTAAGAGAAGTACATTATTAATAGAATCTAGGGGTTAGCGCGAAAAGTTACTAAAGAATATTTAGATTACTAAAGGAATAAACTAATAAGGTATAAGCTATATAGAGGGCTATAACCTATTAAAATACTAGAGAGACTATAGGAGGTTATATTATAGAACTTTATTATTAAGTTACTAAAATTAAAAGATCCTATTACTAGATAAGATTATAACGCGATTTTAGTAATAGTAGATAAGCTAATAAAGTAGGGATACTTTATAGCCTATATAGAAGAAATATCCGTAGAAGATATAGCTAAAATCTATATTAAGGAAGTATTTATAAGACATAGAGCACTAAGCAAAATCATATTAGATAGAGATTTAAGATTCGTAGCAGTATTCTAGCAAGTATTCTTAGCAGAACAAGGAGTTTAAGCAGTAACTTCTACTATATATTATCCGCAGATAGACGGTTAAACAGAAAGATTAAATTAAATACTAGAGCAGTATCTAAGACACTATATTAATCACGCATAGAACAATTGGGTATCACTATTACTAGTTACGCAATTCGCATATAATGCAACACTACAGGAAGGAATAGGTACGTCACTATTTAAGGCGAATTATGGATATAAGCTAAGGACCTTATTATTGCCACGTTAAGCAAAGAAGACAAGTAGTAGAGCTAAGTAAAGAATAAAGGATTTAATAAATCTTTATATAAACCTTATAGAAACAGCTAAGGGAGTACAGTAAAGAATAAAAAAGTACTACGATGCTAAGAGATCTGAGGGACTAGATCTTAAGGAGGGAGATAAAGTATAGCTACTATATAAAAACTTTAAGAGTCAACGACTAAGCAAAAAGTTGGACTATGTTAGACTAGAACCTTTTGAAATTATATAAAGAATTTCACCGGTTATATTTAAGTTAAATCTACTAGCTAGGATAAAAATTTACCCTATACAGCATATTACAATGCTAGAGCCAGTATACGGAAATATTAAGCTACTAACCTATAAGGCAGACACGTACAGAGGACAAGAAAAGGACGAATAGCAAGTTTTAAAGATCGCCAGTCACAAGGACGTTGATAATAAAATATAGTATAAAGTAAAGTGGATAGGCTATAATAAGACTACCTAGGAACCACTAAAGAACCTAAAGAACGCTATAAAAAAGGTATAGGAGTATTAGAAGAAAATAGGTTAGGAAGCAATAATAAGGAAGAATCGCTAAAGAATAAGTTACCTAAGGGGGACCTAAGAGGAACGATTGCTGAACTACTTAGAGTTGTTTCCTTCTCTATTAGAAGAAAATCCGTTCTTTTATTACTAAGTTCCTACAGACCTTATTCTATAAATTTCTACTCCTTAAAATAAACCTTCTTACGCACCTTCTTAAGATGGATTAGTTAAGTAGACGCAGCAAGACAAGAATTAAGGGCCCGTTATTAAGCATTAGCAGCCTTTTTTTTAGCGTCGCGAGAATAACAAAGCTTAGCCAGCGCAATTAAGAGCTTATTATTAAGTTTCGCAGCAGCAGATTAAATACAAGACCCTATAATAAATTACTTAGGGAATATAAAGACTATTAAGAGTTATAGGATGCGTATATTTAGCGTTAGAGACAGAGCAAATATTACAGGACAATTAAATATTTGCTTTAGTGCACTCTAAATAAAAAGAGGGTTACTAAGATAAAGGACTCGCTAACGCAACGTAAACTAACCCCTCTTTCACATAACGAGAATATGGAGACGGTATAATCTCACCAAAAGATAATATTGCAGTAATAGTACGAGACCAACGAGCTATAGAGAAAAAAGAAATTGCTTTAGGTATAATAAGTAATAATATTAACCAAATTAACTAGATGGATATTATACCTCTAGTAAACAACCTAGAGATACTAGGAATCTTTAAGAACGAAGATAAAAAGGAGGGAGATAGTATTACGGACGCTTTAAGTATAATATTATAACTACTTAGAAAGGAGTTGGAAGAAGCTAGTTAGTTAATATAAGCACGGTCTAAAATAGAGCTGGTAAAACTATATAACAAGGAATAGTAACTAAGGTTATATAATGTAATATTACGGACGCTTTAAGTACAATATTACGACTACTTAGAGAGGAGTTAGAGGAAGCTAGTTAGTTAATACAAGCACGGTTTAGGATGGATCCGGTAGAACCATATAACGAGGAATAGTAACCGAGTTATATAATATAATCTATATAATCTATATAATCTATATAATCTATATAATCTATATAATAGAGTAGATAGAGTACACGTACCTTACATATAAGAAGGATTTCATAGGAGTACGGTTGTGTATTTAAGGACCCTTAGTCCCTACCTAGATAGTTCCTTCCTTATAGTAATTTTTAGAATATAATTAAAGTTAATTTATTAGGCAACCACTCTACCAGTTATTATTACGTTGTTAACTTTACGTATTACCTATATACCTAGCCCAATAATAGGACCTACCGTAGTACTCGCTACAAGGTTCCGTTATATAATTACTACCTAGTTATAGTATTAAAAGTTAAACAATATACCACCAAAAGCAGCCATTACGACGCTATTAACGGCGGCAACTACTTTAAGGTTAGGAGGTAACACTAGTATAGCAGATACTAACTTATAACAACCTATAACAGTTAGACAACTATAGGAAATAGTTAACTAGTTAATAGAAAATAATACGGCACTTAAATAAAGGGTTAATGGGATAGAAGTAGTAAAGGTTAAGTTACTATTAATTAAAAGATTTTTAGGAGAGAGATTAAAGCTTAAAGGATTCCTTATATAAATACACTTTAAGGTTACGTAAGAGGGAGTAAAGCTAGTAACACCTATAGATTAAATAGCGTATATAGGATTATTCTTATTAGGAAGAGTACTTAAGTAATTCAAGCTTTACCTTATAGAGATATAAGCAAATGGAATAATAACAACGAACTAAGAAGTATGGTTTATATTCTTAAGCTAAAATAGATTTATAGAGCGACTTATATAAATGTTTAGAGACCTAGAGGTAATAACTATAGCGGAAAGAAAGCTTTAAGATATTACGTAATAAACCTTAGCTATTAAATATACAACGTAGTTCTAAACGCTAGTAATATAAGTTAAGTGGAATAATAGGGCGCTTATGGCACAGTATAAACAGGGACTTAAGGCTAAAGTTTAGGACGTAATTATTCTAATGGAAGGTGCGGGCACCCTAAAGGAATTAATAGATTAAGTAATAAAGATTAATAATAGGATCTACTAAAGGGAATAGATTAAGAAAGGTTAGGATAGAGTTCTATAGTTATATAAGGCGCAGAGTACGCATTAACTAAAGCTAAGTTAGAAACTATAGTATAGCGTAGAGCTAATGGACCTAAGTAGTACTAAAGAAGCCTATAAGAGATGGAGTAAGATACTATAGAAACTAAAAGGATAAGGATTAAGTAATTAAAGGTCTAGGGAGCAAAGGCCGAATTAGGGATCTTAGTAGCAGAAGATATTTAGGCGGACTCTATAATAAAAAAGATGGTTTAAAGAGGGAGCTTATATAAATTACGGAAAATAGGGTTATTTCGCTAGAGATTATAAAGATAGTTAGAGTTACTATATAATAAAGGGAACCGGACTAGTAGACAGTATATACGTATAGAGGGACGATAATACACTACGAGGAATAAAGGATTGTTTAATTAACTACTTTATATTTTGCTATAATAACGCGTGCCGAATTTATAAAGACGCTAAATACGGCGTAAGCTATTAGCTATAGGAACCTAGTTTAGAGAAACTAAGAGCTACCTAAGACTATAAAGAGCAAGACAGGCTCTATAAATGCGATAAAGATTTAATAGCAACTTTTAGTATAGTGTTAATAAGGCAGTATTTAAAAAGGGACTTTAGGAAAAATCCATTTAGCGATATTAAGAAAGAAGATCTTAAGATATTAGCATTAAAAGTAGAGACTGAGACCGCTATAGAGTAAGGTTTAGTAACGGGTATTATAACACCGTTAGATACGGCATCTATTGCTTTATAAGACGGCAGGAAGAGTATCTTACAAAGATTAAGTAAGCAGACGACTGCTAGTGCTAATTTACCACTTAATAAAGGTAAAAGGCCAAAGGCTTAAGATTCTTAAGACGAGATAAGAAATAACTAAGATTTTTAAAACGAGATAAGGCATATCTAAGGACCTACAATAGACGAAAACCGATGGAGTAGGGTAATAGCTTAGTTTAAAGATATATAAATAAGCTTAGGATAGAGTTTCCTATAGGTATTAAATTCTTAAGATAAGATAGATAAGATTTAAGACTCTTAAGACGAGATAAGAATACTATAAACGCCTAGTTAGACTAAGGCGGGAGCTAAGCTTAAGTTAGAAGTAAGCTTAGGATTAAAGAATTTAAGGAACTAAGAATTTGGAGTATAAATAAGGACACCTATAGGTAAGAGGTAAGGAGCTTCTTTATAGATTAGAGAATTTATAATCTAGGTAATAGTTAGACTAGGAGATAGATATATAGACCTAGAGGACTTACTAGTTAAACATAGTGTTTAGCCTAAAGATTAAAAAGTTAATACTAAGATTAAGAAGTATAAAGACTTTAAGGATCTACTTATAAGACGTAAAAGAAAAGAAACTATAGAGAAATTTAGAGCGAGAATTACCTTATAGTAAGAGCAGAAACTAGATTAAAGATCTAGTTTACTAGGTTATATAAGGGACAAAGCGCTAGTATAAAGAATTACTAATAGGCTAAGAGTAGGTATACTAAAAGCTAAGTAGCTTACTAAACTAAAATAAGAAGAGGATCTAGGGATTTTAACTAGATTTAAGGAATAATATATAAAGGGCTATTATAATGCAGTAATAAGAAAATACTTCCTTACGGATAGAGCGTATATACTTAAGCAGCTGTATTAAAAGTGGTATAGGCAGCGACATAATAATAAGTAGGAAGATTTCTATATATAGCTAGATGAAAAAGTTATCTAAGACCACCTAATTACGGAAAAGGCTATAACTTATATTAAAGGAGCCTTAATTATAACGTTAAAAGATCTAGAGGAGTAATTAGAGGACTAGAGAAGCGAGAGATAAATCTTAATACCTGCAAATAAAGTTGCGACGCTTAGATTAATATAAGAAAGGTTTAAACTTAAGAATAAAGACAAGCCAAAAGTTAACCTAAGACACTAAGCATATTATATACTATCTTAGATAGTATACGTGGATGATGCGTATAATATATATAGAGTACCTAAGGATAAAAATCGGAAGTATCTAATAAGGATATATTAGATAACGGACGAGGCAAAATATTAAAATGTTAAGTATATATATAGTTAGCACCTAGTAGAAGTTTAAGAATAAGGGGACTTAATACTTTAACTAGGAAGATTTCTTACGGAAGAATACTTAAATAGACGACAATAGTAGGAATATCTAGAGAATACCTATTTATGGTATATTAAGAATAAAAAGCAAACTAAGTATTAGCCTAAGTTAGATTAAGTATAAATAGGATCTAGTAGCTAATAGTTAGAAAAAGTAGAGGCCTATAGAACTAGAGGGAACTAGTAGTAGAGCCTTAAACCCTTAAAGGAATTTAAGAAAGATACCTAAATTTATAAGTTAAATAGTAAAATTAATAGTTTAAAGCATTAATAGATAGTAGAGTAATAAGGAACCACATCTTATTAGTAGTAGTTAAAAAAATAGGACTACTATATAGGAGAAAGGAGCACCTATATTTATTAGTAATAATTTTAGGAGATCTAATAGCCTACGGGGATAGTATTATTAATCTTAAAATAGGACCTATTTAGTTAACTATTAAAGGAAGATAAATTCGGATATCTTTTAATATCCTACTATTAGAAAAGGACGAGGCGATACTAGGGATGCCTTAGTTATAGGAATACAATCTAAAGATTAATTGGGTTATAGGTTAAGTTAATATTAGAGATACTTAACGCCGTAAAGTATAATAATAAGCCAAGTTAGTATAGTACTAAGTAGGAGCAACCTACGAGGAAATAAAAAAAGGATTAAGCCATATACTAAAGAGATACCATAAGTATAGCAAGAAACTATAGTTACTAGAAAGTAAAAAGCTGTTAGAGTATATAGCATAGGACTATAAGATAGAATTAGAACTAGGAATAAGTCTAAGGTTCTTTTTAATCTATAAGCTTACCGAAGAAGAAGGTAGAGCATTAAAAGAGTTTATCTAGGAGAACTTATAAAAGGGATATATTAGACTATTGTAATTATTAGTAGGTTATCTAGTATTATTTATCCTAAAGAAAAATAGTAAGCTAAGGCTGTATATCAACTATAGATAGTTAAACAGCATTATTAGGAAGGATAGGTATCTTTTACCCTTAATTAGCGAGATCTAAAATAGGATAGGTAACGCGTAAATCTTTACAAAGATAGATCTAAGATAGGCGTACTATTAGATTAGAATTAAGAAAGGCGACGAATAGAAGGCAGCCTTTAGGTTAAAGGAAGGACTATATAAACTATTAGTTATATAATTTGGACTTATAAACGCACTAGTAACATTCTAGAAGTGAATTAATAATATATTAAGGGAGTACTTAGATAAATTTATTATAGTATACCTTAACGATATTATTATCTACTTAATAACTAAGGAAGAATACGGGGAATACGTTAAATGGGTTTTAAAGAGACTATAAGAGGAATAGATGCTAGTAGCAATTAAGAAATACGAGTTCTTCACTAGGAAGATAGATTTTGTTAGATTTATTATTAAACTAAGCTAACTTAGCATAGATCTAAAGAAGATTAAGGCTATAGTAAATTAGCAAGAACTAGAGAACGTTACGCAGTTAAAATTATTCCTAGGGTTTTACAATTACTGTAGAAAGTTTATAGCGCAATAGTTAAAGAATATTAAGCCATTTATGCGGTTAATAAAGAAAGAAGAACTATAGGTATAGGGAGAAGAATAATAAGAACTATTTAAAGAAGTTAAAAAGTTGTTTACCTAGGAGCTAGTTCTTAAGATCTATTAACTAGGACTAGAGATAGTTGTTAAGATAGATGTATTAGACTTTGTACTAGGGGTATACTTTATATAAAAGCATCCAGATAAATAGCACCTAGTAGTATACTATAGTTGGAAGATAATACCACTAGAGTTAAACTATAATATTTATAATAAGGAGTTATTAGGTATAGTTATAGCACTAAAGAAATAGAGAGCATTCTTATAAGGTACGGAAAAACTATTTATAGTTAAGACGGATTATAAGAACCTAATAGGATTCCTAATAATAAAGGAACTCAACTAAAGACAGGTTAGATGGGCGGAGATGCTTATAGAATACTATTTTAAGATTTAGTATATTAAGGGTATAGATAACACGAGAGCAGATGCTCTAAGTTAAAAAGCTAAACTATAAAATAATAAAAAGCCATTAGGGGCTTTATTGCGAAAAGATATAGATAGATTAATTAGGTATAATTATCCAAAAATTATAGTAACTTAGGAAAAGCTAGAGAAAATTTATAAGTTACTAGAAAGCTTTTAGGTATAAAGAATTCTAGAAGTATAGCTAAAAGATCTATAGACGGATATATACGAAAACTAAGAAGTAAAGTATATCCTAAGAAGCATAGCAGAGCAATTTATAGAAGATTTTTATAAAGGACTAACTTAAGGACATAATGGAGCTATAGGCTTAGTGTTGAGACTCTAGGAGGAGTACATTATTGACGGAATTTAAAGGATAGCTAAAAGGGTTATTAAGGAGTATTTAAATTGCTAAAAAAATAAATTAATGAGGTATAAGCTATATAGAGGGCTATAACCTATTGAAATACTAAAGAGACTATAGGAGGTTATATTATAGGACTTTATTATAAAGTTACTAAAATTAAGAGATCCTATTACTAAATAAGATTATAATATAATCTTAGTAATAGTAAATAAGCTTATAAAGTGGGGATACTTTATAGCATATACAGAAGAAATATTAGTAGAAGATGTCACTAGAATTTATATTAAAGAAGTGTTTATAAGGCATAGAGTACTAAGCAAAATTATATTAGATAGAGATCTAAGATTTATAGCAGCATTTTAGGAGGTATTTTTAGCGGAGTAAGGAGTTTAAGTAGTAACTTCTACCGTATATTATCCGCAGACAGACAGTTAAATAGAAAGGTTAAATTAGACACTAGAGCAGTATCTAAGATATTATATTAATCACGTATAAAATAATTAGGTATTGCTATTACTAGTTATATAGTTTATATATAATATAACACTATAAGAAGAAATGGGTATATTACTATTTAAGGCGAATTATAGATATAAGCTAAGAACATCGCTATTGCTATATTAAGTAAAGAAGATAAGTAGTATAGCTAAGTAAAGGATAGAGATATTAATAAATCTTTATAAAAACCTTATAGAAACAGCTAAGGTAGTATAGTAAAGAATAAAGAAATACTATAATACTAAGAGATCTAAGGGACTAGATCTTAAGGAGGGAGATAAAGTGTAGCTACTATATAAAAATTTTAAGAGTTAACAACTAAGTAAAAAGTTAAACTATGTTAGGTTAGGACCTTTTAAAATTAGTTAGAGGATTTTACTAGTTACGTTTAAGTTAAACCTACTAGCTAAGATAAAGATTTACCCTATATAGCATATCGCAATACTAGAGCCAGTATATAGAAAAGTTAAGCCACTAGTCTATAAGGTAGATATATATAGAGGATAAGAGGAAGATAAATAGCAAGTTTTAAAGATTATTAGTTATAAGGACGTTAATAATAAAATATAGTACGAGGTTAAGTAGATAGGCTATAATAAGACTACCTAGAAACCACTAGAAAATTTAAAGAATACTATAGGAAAGGTATAGGAGTATTGGAAGAGAATAGGTTAGGTAATATTAAAGAAGGATTACTAAAGAACGAGTTACCTAAGGGGGACCCAGGAAGAACGATTGCCGAATTACTTAAAGTTATTTCCTTCGCTAATTAAAGAAAATCCGTTCTTTTATTACTAAGTTCCTATAGACCTTATTCTATAAGTTTCTACTCCTTAAAATAAACCTTCTTATAAACCTTTTTAAGACGAAGAAGCTAAGTATAAGCAGAGGCGCGGGCTTTAAGGGCTTAACGATCCTCTTCTCTTACCTACTTAGCGCGAGCTTAATCTTCGCGTTAAAGGCAATAAATCTCGCCTAGGGCACCCGTAAATTTACTATTAAGCTTTATAGCAGCAGATTAAATATAAGACCCTATAACAAATTACTTAGGGAACTTAATAACTATTAAGAGTTATAGGACGTGTATACTTAGCGTTAGATATAGAGCGAATATTATAGGACGAATAAATATTCGCTTTAGTGTACTCTAAATAAAAAGAGGGTTGCTGAGACAAAGGACTTGCTAGCGCAACGTAAACTAACCCCTCTTTCGCACAATAAGAATATAGAGATAGTATTATTCCACCTAGAGATAATATTATAGCAACGGTACGAGACTAATAAGCTATAGAAGAAGAAGGCGGAGGCTTAGAAACCTTTAAAGGCATTATAAGTAATAATATTAACTAAATTAATTAGACGGACATTACACCTCTAGTAAACAACTTAGAGATATTAGGAATCTTTAAGGACGAAGATAAAGAGGAGAGAGATAGTGTTACGGACGCTTTAAGTACGATATTACAACTACTTAGAGAGGAGTTAGAGGAAGCTAGTTGGTTAATATAAGCACGGTCTAGGATGGATCCAATAGAACTATATAACGAGAAATGGTAACTAAGTTACGTAATATAATCTATGTGATCTATATAATCTATATAATCTATATAATAGAGTAGATAGAGCACACGTACCTTATATATAAGAAGGATTTCATAGGAGTACGGTTATATATTTAAGGACCCTTAATCCCTACCTAGATAGTTCCTTTCTTATAGTAATTCTCAGAATATAATTAGAGTTAATCTATTAGGCAACCACTCCACCAGTTATTATTACGTTGTTAACTTTACGCATTACCTACACACCTAGCCCAATAACAGGACCCACTATAGTACTCGCTATAAGGTTCCGTTATATATAATCTATATAATCTATAATAGAGTAAATAGAGCACACGTATATTATATATAAGAAGGATTTTATAGGAGTATAGTTATATATTTAAGGACCTTTAGTCCCTACCTAGATAGTTCCTTCCTTATAGTGATTCTTAAAATACAATTAGAGTTAATCTATTAGGCAACCACTCCACTAGTTATTATTACGTTGTTAACTTCCGGCAATACCTACATACCTAGCCCATTAATAGGACCTACTGTAGTACCTACTATAAGGTTCTGTTATACCAGTAGGCGAATATAAGTTACTTTTAGCGCTACCTTTAGGTAAGCTATAGCTTTGGGTAAGTAATATATCGCTAAAAGCCTTCCTTTTTTAACAATTGCCTAATTATAGAGTTAGAAGCGTAGAGTCCTATTTTAGTAGAGAGCTCGGCGTAGGTGGTAGTACGCGCCCAATTATAAGATTTAATAAAGTTAACTAAGCGTTAGCGCGTAGGCGTGTCGTACCTAAGGCAATTTCTAAAGCCACTACGTTGTAGAGTTAATGGCTCGTTATAGATGGCGTATATAGTTAATAGAGGCTCTTATAAAGTAGTTGTAATAATAGTAAAAGGTATAGAGAGAACGTTTTAGAAGGCCTTAATTACGTACCGTATTTTATATAGTACGGAGCTATATTAGCAAAGATCGCGCGCCCGTGCAATTACGCCCTACTAATACTTATTAATATGGCGGTAGTATTGCTTAATCCTCTAGTCTTTATGCTGTAACTCTCTCTAGGCTTTATATAAGGTATTTTAAATAATTTAATTACGAGCTTGGCGCTCCTGGCGATTAGGCGTTAAAGAAGAGGCTTAAGGAGAGGCCTAAGGAGAGGCCTAAGGAGAGGGAGAAAACGGTACTGTAGATACATCTAGTGACTCCGTATTGGGTATTATAGTTATATTAAAAGCGGGTCTAGTTAAGGTCTAAAAAGGCGAAATTAAACAGAAGATAATATTGGAAAAGCTAGGTAGAGCTCTTTAAGTTAACTATATATTACGTTCGGTATATAAGGGAAAAAGGGTAGAAGAATATGTAGGGGGAGGCGTATTTAGGGGTCGATTTTCATCCAAATTCTTGTTAGAGGCTATATCTAAAGAAGTATATATAGATTAGTATTGGAAATAATTAATTTTAGTATAAAAAGGGCTAATTTTAATAAGAGTAATATATTATCCTTTTATATAACCTTAAGCTCGCTATACCTACTAAAAGTTATCCACTAAGTTGTCCCCTAAGTTGTCCCCTAAGTTATCCCTTTAACCTAATTACTTACCTAACCGCTTACCACCACCGTCACTACCTCTTTACTTTATTATAACCTCTACTATTATAGATAAGGCCGCTTAAAGAGGCGTATAAGTCTTTCTATATAAAGAAACGCGTTAAGTATTATAAATATTTATTAGTAATATAAAATTAAAAAGAGCCTTATTACGACCTTACTAGGAGAACACCTAATTATAGAGCTAAAGAAAATAAGTTAAAGGCGTCGCGGTCGCATCACGAGTTAAGGTTATTCGGATATTTCCATTTAATATCGGCGATCGATCTACATACGGCTAGTAGAAGGCGTGATCGATACGCACTTACAACGAGATGTGACAAGGTGGTGTACATAGTAATTGTAGCGAACGGCTATGGCTACACGCAAGGACCTTTTTGGTTGCCCTGGGGAATCGCCCAGGTTGGCCAGGGGAATCAAATTCAAGCAACTCAGAACTTGCCTGACGTACGCTTCCTCAACATACGCTTCCTCTTTTGCCTATGCCTCCGCCAAAACGCGAATACAACGCTGTCTCTGCAATTGCCGATGAAATTTGGCAGTATCGTACGGGTGGAAACCTTACGATATTTGACAAAGTTCACGACACTGCAGAGGAAGGCCGATCGCGAACAGCTGAAGTTCTTGCAGCCAAGCATACGGCTTCGCTACAATTACTATGTACAGTTGGTGGCAATCAGGCGAGATTGGATGCGCGTAGCGAATTTGAAATCTCGCCAGACGACCGTCGCCGTCGCCAGACGACCGTCGCCAGAGCCGCACGACCTCGCCAGAGCCATACGACCGCTGCTAGAGCCAGACGACAACCGTTTAAACGACCAGCCAGCGAACACTATAAACGATTCAATCGATGGATTAAATCAAGGTGGCATAGATAGGTAGGCATAGACATGTAGGCATAGATAGGTAGGTATAGATAGACAGATAGACAGATAGACAGATAGATAGACAGACAGACAAACAGGTAGGCAGGTAGGCAGGTAGGTAGGCCCCGGCGGATCGTTAGGAATACCGTTAATTAACAATTTAGAGCTTCTATAAGAGGCTTTCCCTTTACCTAAGTAGACAGCTCTATATTTTATATAGTTATAATATAAATATATTTAAAAGTATATTATAGCAATCTGTAAAAATATATAATTATTTAGTTATAAATTTAGAAAATATTTATTAAGGTGTTTTTTTGTTACGAAACGTGCGAAACGTATAGGCTCTGCGCGAGGTGCCGTAAAACGTACAGGCTCTGCGCGAGGTGCCGTAAAACGCATAGGCTCTATACAGGCTCTGCGTAGGTTGCCGTAAAACGTACAAACCGCTAACGACCATAACGTAGTCTGCGGGCATGTGGACCATGTAGGCATATAGACCACCCCACTAAACCACCGAGGCAAATAATACGAATTGCTTAACCATAAATAGTTGTATTTAATATAGCTATCTGCTAGCTAGTTGCCTGCCGTCTAGGGCATATACATGCCGTGTGTTCTATTAAAGTGCATATGCTGCACTTACGTGGTGCTCGTTACGGTCGCTCGGTCGCTGCCTCTGCTACCCCCTCTACCGCCCCCTCTCAGACAGCTTAAGCATAAGAGGCCCCTTCGGCTCCTAATAAAACACCCCCCTTAGCTATATACTTGCGCTTCTTTGCCCTCTTTATTTTCTAACGCTGATTTTCTATATATTGTTAAACGCGTAGGTTAAGGCGAGCGTGATTGCAGAATATTAAGTAGTGTATTAAGTGATTAATTGGACTATCTAAGTTGGAGGTTAGAGTAAAGGTTGAAGACAACCAAGTCACGTGACACAATCACGTGATGTATGTAATGTAATATCGGGTAAAAATAACACTCCCCCTTAAACGGTATTGCATCTACTACATTACCCATTAAAACTTCCTATACGCCTAGCATAATTATAATATAGTCCCCTCGTCCGTTACGAAGCGTAGAAGCTAGTTATAGTGGGTAAGGCGTTTAGTAAGGCTGGAATAAGCTCATAATATGGCTCGTGAGGCAGACATCTCGTAAGGTAGACAGCTCGTAAGGCAGCTCGTAAGGCAGCTCGTGAGGCAGACAGCTTATAAGGCAGAGCTATTTATCGGCCCCTTGCCTAACCTAATTAGCCTAATACTTAAAGTACTCCGTCTTTTCCTCATTCTTATTCTAACGTTACCCTAAAGTCCTTCCTCTACGTTGCCCTTTAGCAGGACAAAGGCCTGTTAAGATAAGAAATTGGTCAAACTTAATTGGACCAAGGGGCTTGGTAAGTGCGTTAGCTACTATATCACTAGTATTAACAAAGGTAAGTTTAACACGTTTATTAGTGACTTTATCGCGTATAAAGTGGTGTTAGATATTAATGTGCTTAGTACGCTGGTAAAACTTAGGGTTCTGAGTAAGGGCTATTAAAGACTTATTATCGCTAAAGATTATAATAAGTCTAGTAGCGTTTAGAACTAAGTGCGCCGCTAAGTTATCCTTCCGTACTTTAACGCTAAGGTTAAGTTAGTTAATTTGTTATAACTTAGTAAGTAATAACCTCAGCTATAAGGCTTTCTTTGCCGCTTACGTTAGGCTTATATACTCCGATTCGGTTATTAATAGAGCGACAGTTATCTGGCGCTTAGAGCTTTAGGTAATTAGCCTACCGTTAAGTATAAAGATATATCTAAAGGATAAGCGTTAATTTATAATACTATCGCCATAACTTATATCTAAGTAGCCAGCGATCGTTAGATCTTAGTGGTTGCTGCCGTAAGTTATACCGTAGTCTAGGGTCCCTACAATATATCGGAATATCCGTTTAATTGCGGTAAAGTGTTAAGGTCCTAGATTATGGCTAAACTGGCTAACTTACGATATTGCGAAAGCGAGATCTGGTTAAGTCTTAATTATTGTATACATAAGGGAACCGACCTACGATTAGTAGATCTTAATATTATCCTTTAAGGCCTAGCCGTTAAATAGTTTAAGATGCTAATCTTTCTTATCTATGGGAGTCTTTACCGGATTTAATAAGGCCTTATTGTACTTATTATCCCAGTAGTAGAAGGTCTAGAGCACGCGCTTAAGGTAGGAGCGTTGCTAGATCGTAATAGTCTTTAGCTTATAATTGCGAGTAATGGTTATACTAAGGTAGTAGTTAATAGGGCCAAGATCTGTCATCTTAAATTTGCTGCAGAGTTGCTGTTTAAGGGAGTTAACGGCGGTTCTGCTGCTAATGATCTTAATATTATCTACGTAAACTGATACAATGAGGCCGTTCATAGAGGTAAAAGGCGAGTTCTTAGTCGTAAAAATGCTATAGTCGGCTTAAAGCTTCTAGAAGCTAAGGCTTATAAGGAAGTTGTAAATAACTTTATATTATATACAAGGTGACTGCTTAAGGCCGTAGAGACCTTTAAGGAGGCGGCAGACCTCTTTAGATTTGCTAAAGCCGTAAGGGTATTCAATATATACGTCCTTAATAATTTGACCATTAAGAAATGCCGTTTTAACGTCCATTTAATCAATTTTAAGATTATAATAGGTAGCTAGGGCGAATAGCGTGCGGAAGGTTATTAGCTTAACCACTACAGCGAAGGTTTAATCGTAATTAATACCATACTGCTGTTTATAGCCTTTAATAACCTAGCGTGCTTTATACCTAAGTATTTCCCCTCTTAGCCCGCGCTTAATCTTAAATACCTATTTACCTTTAAGGACTTTATATAAAGAGTTTACTAATAAGCGTTAGATAGAGCGCCAGGTTTCGTTCTATAGGAGGGATTTAAGTTCATCCTACATAGCTTCCAGCCACTATTTCACATATAGGCCGCTAAGAGCTTCTCTTAAGGTTATCGGCTTAAGTGGATTGTGTATAGACAACGCATTAAGGAGGACTTAATTAGGTTGCCAAGCGTGACCCTTATAGATCTTAAAGTAATTATACTTGGCAGAGCTAAGTAAGTTAATAGTTACATAGCTTAAAAGAACCTTATTAAGGAGAGCTTCGCTTTTAATAGATTCCTAAAGAGCTTAACTAGCGTAAGTTTTACGGCCGGATTATCTTAAAGGTGGTTCCAAAATTAGATTCCAAGTTATAGATTCTAGATCCCGTGACGTGAATTCTTTATACAGTTCTTAAAGAAGTGGTGACGTTAATATAGGACGAGGATAAGACGCAAACTAATAATTCTTCCCCTGCGGATTAGTATCGTACTCCCCCTACTACTTATACTCCCCCTAAAGTGGAACATCTTAAGCTTTAACAGTCTTAAAGATAGTAATATCCTTAACTCTATATACCTGCTAAGACTAAAAGTCCTATACTCGGTAGATAGAGTTTCCGTTAAAACTAATAAGAGTAAACTTCTTAGCTCTTAGTCCTAGCTTATTAAACTATATAGGTTTTTTATAGCAGTAAACTATAAAGCCAATAGTGCGTAGGTGGTTAAGGCTAGGCTTTAAGCCGTAGCGCTTCTTATATAGTGTAAGATATAAGAGCAAAGCTAAGGGACTTTGGTTGCGCAGATAGGCTGCTATCTAAATAAGTTTAGGCTAAAGGTTTTGTGGTAGATAACTATAGATACGTAGGCAGCGAGCTTTTATAGTAAGCGTTCGCTAGTTACGCTCCGCGACTCTATTCTATTTAGGTAAGTTAGCGTAGGAGAATTTAAGCTTAATACCGCGAGAGGTAAACCAGTTCTTTATAAGCAAGTTATCTAGTTCACTATTATTAGATTAAACCCTTTTAAGAGGCCTAAGTTGCTTTTCCGACTAGGTAATATAGTTCTTAATAACGTCTTAAACGCTATAAGCCTCTTTTAACCTAAGGAAACGGACCTCCATCTATCTGGTATAGTTATTAGTAAAAGTAATAGCGTATTTAGCGCCTTTAATGCCAATTGGTATAAGATAGATAACATTAATATAAACTAGTTCGCCTATAGCTGTAGCACGCTATTAAGGACCGCGATTAAATAATTTGTGTTCTTTTAAGACGGCACAGGTTTTACAGTTAAATGGATTGGTAGGAAGTCCTAGTCGTCTTATATCTATAAAGTTTAGGTAGCTGAGTCTCTTATACTACCGCTAAGAGTTATAATCTAGGCCCATTAGTAAGAGAGTAGTGCGTAGATTATTCGGTTTATTAAGGCGGTAAAGTCCTTTCTGCATTAAGAAGTGCGCCAGTTTTACTTTATCCTTAGTACGGAGAAAACAGTCTACGGTATTAATAGTTATTCTATCTCTTTAGCAGGTGGAGCCAGATATAAGATTAATAAAGAGGTCTAGAATATAAAGCACGTTGCGGAGTCTAAGTACGTTATTGCCCCATAGTAAAGATATAACGACGTTAACATTGCCGTATCTAGTAGCGTAGGTGTAACCGACTACCGGTACCATGTCAAAACGTCATTTGTCTCACTAGCGTACCACCTTGTTTTAGTTGCCTAGCCCTTGACTCGCTCACCGACTCGGTCTACTTTCATGTATTTATATCACTTGATTCCCATAGATTTACAATCAAGTTACTCGTTCAATTCCCACACACTACAAAGCTTACAGTTATAAGCCCGGCCTGCCTACCGTACTGCATCTAATCTGTACATTCAGCGCTTACTAAGCAATTAATTTGCTACCTCATTTAAGAAGTCTCTACTTCTTCTACCTTTGCAAGTATTTCAAGCTTCTTCCGGGTACCTCTCTTATACTCGTAATTACCTTTATTTACCAAACGGACGGACAATCGAACATCAATCAAACCGAACCGAACCTGACCGTACAAACCCGACCGTACAAACCCTAACCTCCTTTAACCCAGATACACAACCATTCAACAGAGTCGACCTATCCACCACAGCGTAACGACCTCATATGGCGTCCAAGGGAGAGCCCAGCCAGCGCGATTCAGAGCACGGAGCCAGAGCGAGATGCCAGAGCACGGAGCCAGAGCACGGAAGCCA
>Ga0307515_10008549_pt1 | contig 19932 bp, 21 predicted proteins | sample 17_EM_MG_FD_194513 | JGI IMG/M metagenome (GOLD analysis project Ga0307515, IMG submission 194513) | Populus trichocarpa ectomycorrhiza microbial communities from riparian zone in the Pacific Northwest, United States - 17_EM | ecosystem: Host-associated > Plants > Roots > Unclassified | place... | reverse complement strand
TTCTTTATGCTTAGTTCAGTTTCTATCTCCTCTTCTTCCTTCATCTCAATTTGTTTTGACCTTTGCTCTTCAAGTTCTTTCTTACTCCACGACGTGATTGCACTAACATTCTCTTTTGGATTCAATGCTTGGGAGGGTAATTTTCTATTGATTTGTGCTTCTAATTTCCCTACACTTGAAGCTACTTGCCTTGTTTGCTTCACTAAGTTATGAATACTTGACCTTGTTTCCAATTGAAAAGACATGGCATTTTGTTGTAAATTCATTTTGTTAGAAGCTAACATTTTCATCATCTCATGAAGATCATCACTCGATGACCCCATAGCATTGGAATTTGTAAATGCAGGGGGCTATCTTGCTTGATAATTCTGCTACGGCTAAAATTCATGGGGGTGGAACTGTCGAGCTTGATTGCCTTGTTGAGGTAGGTTCTTATAACGTAAGTTCGAGTGATCTCACCATCAAGGATTGTACTGTTAGAAAAGGGATCATATTTATGTTGGGGATGACCATTGAATGCTCCATCAACTGCATTAGCTTGTTCAATATAATCTTTTTGCATTGTTGGGCACATATCTAAAGCATGACCTTATAACAAGCATATGCTAGAAATTTTCACTTGTTGTATATTTCCACAAGCCAAAGAACGCACAAGAGAAGAAAGATCATTAACTTTATTCTCAAGGTTAGCAATACTTACCTCGTTTACTCGTTTGCTTGGAAAGTCTTCACGCGTGACAAATTGCTTCAAGTTGGCTACTATATTTGAGATCAATTGGCATGAAGCCTCTGGTGTTTTATCTACCAATGCCCCTCCACTTGCCGCATCAATAATATTATGGTCAGTAGGCATCGGTTCTTCGTAGAAGTATTAAATAAGTAGTTGATCGGGTATTTGATGATGAGGACATTGAAAGCACAACTGCTCAAATCTTTCCCAATATTCGGAGAGTGTTTCCCCATAAGATTGCCGAATCCCACATATTTCTTTCCTTATATTGGCAACTCAAGATGATGCGAACCCTAGCAGAATTTGCGAACTCAAGATCTATCTAATCCAAGTTTGCTGAAAATAGAATGAGCTTATCACAATGGAAGACCTGCTCCAAGGCAACAAGACTATAAAACCAAAGGTCGGCAAAAATCAGAATATTATTAGGCAAAAAAATGTGCTGAAAATTATTCTCAAGAGTATTTATACTCCAAGCCAAAAACCCTAGTTTTCCTAATAGGTCACATATAAACCCAATTTAAATAATAATCAACCCAAGCAAAAACTAGCCCAAACTAATTAAAATAAATAAAATAAACAAGTCTGAAACTCAAACAAGTGTTTCCTCATAAAATAAAGAAATTTTAATAGCCCAACTAATTTAATAAGACAAGTTCAATTATTTCCACATTCTGTTTGGCAGCAGCAAAGCTCAACTTCAAACGGATAATTCTCTCTCATCTTAAAAAATTAGAAGGCGTGCCATATACCGTTGGAAAGGTATGGAAGTCTAGTTTCCAGCCCAACTGAAATCACCTCAAAATTCGACTTGTAGCTCCAGTTATGATAAAACAAAAGGTAGTGAAAGGTCAAACTATCCGAATCTAGTCTTCTTCTCCCAATCCTTGTGTAATGGTCTTGGTTCCACCAACAAGCCCCTCTTGAACATGAATAAGATTAATCTCGGCTTGCTCCTCCTTATTTAATATCCTCTTGAAGTCCACCTTAGCCCATGTATCTTGAAGAAGTTCATTAAAAGCCTATTTAAACCTCTTAGCTCTAAACCTTGTAACTGGACCAGCCAGAACCTCCAATGGATCCTTTGCATCATCCTCTCTTTCCTCAAAAGGATCCGACATTGAATGTAACACAAACACCATACTCACCTGGCATATCCACTTTGTAGACATTATCATTAATCATTTCTATGATTTGAAAAGGGCCATCTCCTCGAGGCATTAACTTTGATCTCCTTTGTTCAGGGAACCTTTCCTTTTCTCATATACACCCAAACTCAATCACCTGGTTCAAACCTCACTAATTTTCATCCTCTATTAGCCTTGTGTGCATATTGTTCATTTTTTTCCCTCTATTTGTTGTTGAATCTTTGCATGTAAATTCTTCACCTTAACCTCATTCATCTCTATACCTTTTGCACTAACAACATATCCAAGAAAAATAATTATATCCATGCAAAAGTCACACTTTTTCAAATTAGCATATAAGGATTCTTTTCTAAGCACATCAAGAACTTGTCTCAAATGATCCATATGCTCATCAAACTCCTTACTATAAATCAAAATATCATCAAAGTAGATAACTACAAACTTACCAATGAAAGCACGCAAAACATGATTCATCAATCTCATAAAAGTACTAGGTACATTAGTAAGTCTAAAAGGTATAACCAACCACTCATACAAACCATATTTAGTTTTAAAAGCAGTTTTTCATTCATCCTCTTCGTTCATCCTAATTCGATGATAACCACTTTTTAAATCAATCTTCGAAAACATTGTAGAACCATGCAATTCATCCAACATATCATCTAATCTAAGAATAGGATGTTGATACTTTAGAGTGATGTTATTGATAGCTCTGCAATCGACACACATTCACCAAGTCTTGTCTTTCTTTGGGATAAGAAGCACGGGAACTGCACAAGGACTTATGCTCCAACGAATGTATCCTTTCGATATCAACTCCTTCACTTGCTGTTGGAGTTCTTTAGACTCTTCAGGATTGCTCTTATATGCTGCCTATTTGGTATAGATGCTCCTGGAATAAAGTCAATTTGATGTTTAATTCCCCTAATTGGCGGCAAGCCACTAGGAATCTCTCTTCTGGAAAGACATATTCAAATTCATGTAAAAGAACTTTAACAACACTAGGAACATAAGAATCCAAATTATCAGAGTTAAAGTATGACTCCTTATACATAAGTAAAATCATAGACAATTCAGAAAGATAAGCATGTTTAAGATCACTAGATTTTGCAAAGAAATTTAGGTTTTTCCCCACTTTTTCCCCACACTCTTCTTTTCTCACCTTTTCTGTAATAACCCGGCTTTTTCAAAGCCAAAATCGGTGGATTTTGTTTTTGTTCACGATACTTCTCATAATGACACTTCATGAATTAGTAATTAGGTTCCCTTCCTTATCATGGCATCATATGGATATAGCTTTCGTAAATCAACATTCTCATAAGATGGAAGATCAATACACATGCCCACAATATTATATTTTCATATTCATACACTTACGTTACTTCATATTGACATACTCATGATTTTACATTCTTGTCCTAGTTTCGTTATCAACACGAGTTTATACCCAAGTGTCGAATATCAATTTTACACAGCTAGTTCTTTCTTTCATACGATCCCTATGTGATTTCACAACACAATATCCTCATAAAAGAGAATACCACATAATGTATTCATAACATTGTATCTACATGAGAATTGTAAATAATCTAACATAATAACAAACAACTAGAAGTACATTATCGTTACTTTTCATTATTAACTTAGAATGGATGGATTCCTTCATCCATTTCTTATATGCATTGTACATCTCTTATTATTTCGTTAAGTGTATTTTGCTCACTCACACACCCCAATCTCTCTAAAGGAGTTGTGGGGCTAAAGTTTAACATCGGTCGGAGTTAATTACTTCACCTTAACCCCGTCATCCACGTTGGATACTTTTAGTCGTAGCTAATCGCAACATTTAAACTCGGCCATTCACCTAGGATGCCATTTACCAAAACTAATCATCAAACACAACTTGATCATCCATCTCGGATGCTATTATCCAAAGCTAATCATCAAGCACAATTTGATCATTCATTTTAGATGCCATTAGCTGAGGCTAATCAACAATCATAACCCGGTCATCCATCTTGGATGCCATTAGCCAAAGCTAATCATCAAGCGCAACTCGGTCATCCATGTCAGATGCCATTAGCCGAAGCTAAATCAACAATCACAACCCGGTCATCCATCTCAGATGCCATTAGCCGAAGCTAATGAACAATCACAACTCAGTCATCCATCTCGGATGCCATTAGTCGAAGCTAATCATCAAGCACAACCCGATCATCCATCTCGGATGCTATTAGCCGAAGCTAATGAACAATCACAACTCGGTCATCCATCTCGGATGCCATTAGTCGAAGCTAATCAAGCACAACCCGATCATCCATCTCGGATGCTATTACCCGAAGCTAATCAACAATCACAACCCGGTCATCCATCTCGGATGTCATTAGCCGAAGCTAATCAACAATCACAACCCGGTCATTTATTTTGAATGCCATTAGCCAAAGCTAATCAACAATCACAACCAACATTCCATAATCGGTTTGACATTCGTTAGCAGCCCAATTTCATAACAGCTCAATTAACATCTCATAGTCGGTTTATTATTCATGGCAACACAATAATATATATCCTCCTCAACAAGTCATTCAAGAACATTAGCATTTTCATCGTCATTTCAACATTTATCAAGAACTCGATCAACATTTCATAGTCGTTACAACATTCATCAAGAATTCAATCAAACGTTTCATCATCGTTTCATCTTTGTCAAGGATTCAATAATATATCGTCCATAAGTAAATCATTTCAAAGCATTAACATCATACGAGAAAAAGGTGGAAACCACCTACCTGCTCCACCTGCAAGTTGTCCTTGTCCTGACGATGGTCCGATCCCGACCGCACCACCTAAGACATTAATGGCCCCAAATCAGTACATCTTTAAATCACATTTATCATTATACTTATTTCAAGAGTCCATATGTTCACATTCAAGTGTTCCACATTTTAAACCATCATACAATGAAATTGTAGAAAATTGGCAGCGAAACTGATTTGCTGCTGGCCAAACAATTCAATAGCGAAAACTGATTCGCTGAAGGTGCACAATTCGGCAGCAAAAACCGGTTCGCTACAAGCCACACAATTTAACAGTGAATGCTACTTCGCTATAACCAACACACTTTCGGCAGCGAATGCTAATTCGCTACAGGCAACTCACTTCGACAGCGAACACTGATTTGCTGCAGATAACAAATCTTCGGTAGTGAATGCTCATTCGCTGCAGCTAGCACACTTTCAGCAGCGAATGCTAAGTCGATGTAGAACACACACTTCCGGCAGCGAACGCTGATTCGCTGCACACAACTCAATTTTGGCAACGAACCACAAATTCACTAGAGAACACACACTTTCGATAGAGAACACTAATTCGCTGCAGACAACTCAATTTCGACAGTGAACGTTGATTCGCTGCACACAACTCATTTTCAGTAGTGAACCACAAATTCAATGGAGAACACACACTTTCGGTAGCGAATCAGAAATTTGCTGCAAAACACACATTTTTGGCAGTGAACGCTGATTCGCTGCAGACAATACAAATTCGGCAGCGAATCCTAAATTTGCTACAGAACACACAATTCGGCAGCCAATGCTAATTCGCTGCAAACAACTTAATTTTGGTAGCGAATTACAAATTCATTGCAGACAACTCAATTTCGGCAGCGAATCCCAAATTCGCTGCAGAACACGCAATTCGACAGCGAATGCTAATTCGCTGCAAACAACTCAATTTCAAAAGCGAATTACAAATTCACTACAGACAATACAACTTCGGCGGCGAATCACAGATTTGCTGTAGACACACAATTTGACATTAGGTTCCAGCAGAGCCACATGATTTTAGCAGGAACACACACACACACATGCAATAATCAATCCCAGCACATAATCTGTCACAATAGTCTAGCAGAATACACACATGCAATAATCAATTCCGGCACATAATCTTTCATCAAATTCCAGTAGAACACACATACACATGCAATAATCAATCTCAGCACATAATCTTTCACAAAAGTCCAGCAGATTACACACATGCAATAATCGATTCCAGAACATAATCTTTCATCAAATCCCAGCAGAACACACACACATATGCAACAATCAATCTCAGCACATAAGTTATCACAAAAGTCCAGCAAAACGCGCACACACATGCATTTTGGTCAACCCCATAGCTAAGGTCGGCCTTCTACCATGTTTTGTTCTTTCCATTTTATACATTTTTCTTTGTTAGATGTTATGGAAATTTGCCTTATTTCATCTATATTTCTTTATCCTCTTAGTTAGTTTTAGTTTCCTTTATAGCTAGCTTAGGGGTCTTAGGTCAATTTTCATAGGGACTCCTTCATCATTTTCGGTTCTGGGTTTCAAGAGCAAGGGGGAGGAGACTACATGACCCATACCTTTTGGATCTAAATTTATCTGGACAGTTTGGTAGAGTTCCTTCTCTCCTTCTCTCGGTTCTCCTTCTCCTTCTTTCCCTCTCGGTTCTCTTTCTTTTGTCAGTTTCTTCCCTCTCGTTCCTGCCCCTTTTCCCTTCCCTCTAAGCACCTATTCAGCCTCCACTCAAGATCTCAACTCTCTCTTTCTCTCACATGTTCACAAAGGTAATCTCTGCTGGTTTTGGTTCAGTTTTCGTTGGGAAGGAAGAAGAGAAGAGAAGAGAAGAGAAGCATGCAGCTGGACATGCAGCTGTTGCTTGCAGACTTTGGGAAAAGGAAGGGTCACCTTCTCTCTCTCCTTGCATTTATACTTCATATTAAATGAGGTGGGGTGTTTGGGGTTGGTCACTCTTGTCCCTATTTTGGTCTGTCCAAAACTGGTTTTACCCCTCCCTCTTAGCTCCTTAAAACAGCCTGATTGTTTCCTAAACTTTCAATAAGACTGAGTTGCTACCGATTTAGAAATCGAGAATGAAAACTGCGCCACTACCGATTCAGAGGTCGGCAGTGAAAACTGCATAGTTGTCGATTCAGAACTCGGCAGCGAAAACCATGTTGACGCTGATTGAAAAAATGACCAAAAATTGTTTTGCTACCGATTCAGAAATTGGCAGCGAAAACTGTACATTATCGATTCAAAAGTCGGCAACGAAAACTACATAGCTGCCGATTCAGAACTTGGTAGCGAAAACCGTGTTGACGCCGATTCGAAAATCAACCAAAAACTATGTCACTGCCGATCCAGAAATCGGCAGCGATGGTAGGGTTGTTTGGACTTTTTTTTGTGTTTACATTTTCTTTCTTCTCTCCACTCTCGGCCTCCCTTCTATTTTTTTTCTTTTTGGTTGTGACCCTCCCCTAATTTCCTAAGGGCGGAAACTTTGTCCCTTTTTGTTTTCAACTCATGGCTCACTTTATTTTCACTCTTCCTCACATTCTCTCCATGTTGTTCGGCTTGTTCTTCCACTTTGGCCAAAGCTGAGTGCTCCTCCTCATAGCTTTTCTTCAACTGAATTTGATCTTCATACACTTGCTTTGGTGTTAGTGGGGCAAGTGTATAAATTCTACCATATTTCTCCAATGAATACATGTTTTTAAACTCATCATGCTTGGCTTTTCTATCAAATTGCCAAGGCCTCCCTAGTAACAGATGAGTAGCATGCATAGGCATAACATCACATAACACTTCATTCTTATACTTGCCTATTGAAAAAAAAATCATCACCTGTCTATTCACCCCAACAACACCACATTCATTCAACCATTGAAGCTGATAAGACCTCTCATGCCTTATGGTATTCAATCCCAACTTTCTAACCAAAGTAACACTAGCAACATTAGTACAAATACCACTATCAATGATCATACTACATACCTTATCGTTGATTAGGCGTCTAGTAAGGAAGATGTTCTCCCTTTGTTGCTCCACATTATCCTCATTAGTTTGAACACTAAGTGACCTTCTAATCACCAAAACTTTATAACCAATAGCATATTCTAAATCACTAGCATCCTCAAGTGCATCTCATCACAATCAGACTCCTCACTAGTGGACATAATCTCTCCATCATCCCTTAGAATCATAACTCAATGATTTGCACACTCTAATGCATAGTGTCCCAATCTCTGACACTTGAAACATTTTATATCACGATTGCGCTTCGGTTGGACTTCTCCCTTAAGTTTGTGATCACTACCAAAACCTGCTTCTTCATGGAGGTAGGTTCGACAACTTTAAGAGTCACCAAGGCCTTTGATGACGCACTACCCTCTCTCCTATAATTCTTCTTCCAACCTGAAAAAAACCCCGAATGAGCTCCAAATCGTGTACTACCCTTTATTTTTAACTGTCCTTCAACCTTAATGGCCAAATGCACTAACTCTTCCAATTCAACATAAGATTGCAATTCCACAACATTAGCTATGTCTATGTTCAAGCCATTCAAAAACCTAGTCATGGTAACTTCCTCATCTTCATTAACATTAGCTCTAATTATAGGCACCTCTAATTCTTTCTAATACTCCTCCACACTCTTATTACCCTGTGTAATCATTTGTAAACAATTAAACAACTCCCTATAATAGTGTTTAGGAACATACCTCTTCTTTAATATTGTCTTCAACTCCTCCCACATGTTGATTGGTCTTTCTCTATTCCTTCTTCTTTCTACCACCAATCTCTCCCACCAAACCATGGTATAATTAGTAAACTCCACTACAGCTAACTTAACATTCTTTTCTTTAGGTACTAGTACCTATGGATGTAAAAATCATCTCCACCTTTTTTTCCCAATCTAAGTAAGCTTCTAGATCAGTTTTTCCCTTAAAGGCTAGGATTTTTAACTTAATACTTCCCAAATTTCGGTCTACATCACCCAAATCATCAAAATTCCCTCTATATTCAAAATCTCTATGTGGCCGAATATGTCCCCTCCTTATCCGATTCTCATAACTCTCTCCCTTATGTGTAAGGAACGCACCACCACAGTTAAGATCATCATCGGCTTCATCTACAGAGTTTCCAACAACACTCTCCTCCTTCCTAGCTTCTCTACCCTTTGTACTACGTCCCCTATCAGACCTAGTCTCCAATTTTTCAATCCTAGTCATCAGCTCACTAAACATAAATTTCATCTATTGTTGTATTCTCGAAAGCCCATCTTCTAGGATTTTACCCTTTTTCTGTGGCACACTGTTAGAATACATTATTTCTTTTTTTTAAAACCTGCATGAAAATCATTAGCAATAAAAATAACACCTCACACACTCGTGTTTCACACAAATTTATAGGTTTTTCACTCTAATATGCTCTTTATGCCTTTTTCCACTCAAATTGCCTTTCTTTAGTTCTTGAAATCACTTAGCAACAATTCAGAAAAGCAACCAACTACACAGTGAATTTATAAATTTGATATAGAATCAAGAAGCAAGAAATTTACGAAACTAACAAAACAAAACTACAATGACAAATTCACGAGTAGCAATGCAAATTTATGCGAGTAATATGACGATTCGAAGACGCGAAATAAACTAAATTGAAGCAATGATATTAAGGGGATTTACTATCCAAACTAAAAATTAAATCAAACAATGATAGAACCTGAAAATAAAATAAAATAAAAATAAAATAAAATAAAGAGCAACACAAATTCCCAATGACCAATTTTCTTTTCCTAGCTTTCAGCCAAACTCTAGAATGTTGACTTTTTTTTCCGGCAACAATCAAATTTTTCAAGATCAAGCTCCCTCCCTTTTCTTTTTTTTTGTATACCAATTCAACATCAAGAAAAAAATTTAACACATCTTTTTTTATGTATATATTGTAGCAAGATCAAGAATTCAACAAAAACACTACCTTATAATTTTGTGTTCAACAATTCAAGAGGATGCAAGAACCCTAATTTTTTTTAAATATATATAGCCGAAACTAATCAAGAAATAAAATCAAGAAATAAAATACACAAATTGAAGGATATAACCTGTGATTAGATCTACTCTGATACCAACTGATGCAAAACCTAGTAGAATTTAATGGAATTCACGAACCCAAGATCTATCTAATCCAAGTTTGTTGAAAATAGGATGAGCTTATCACAATGAAAGACCTACTCCAAGGCAACAAGACTATAAACCAACTCAATCATAACGCTTACACATGGAGACAAGCAAAAGGAGTATAAATTCACAACAAAGATTAGTCAATTCTTTGAAGAGTTAAAAGTTCAATCAAGAACCTAGATTAACAACCAAAGATTGGCAAAAATCAGAATATTATTAGGCAAAAAAGTCTGCTGAAAATTATTCTCAAGAGTATTTATACCCCAAGCCAAAAACCTTAGTTTCTCTAATGGGTCACATATAAACCCAATTTAAATAATAATCAACCCAAGCTAAAACTAGCTCAAACTAATTAAAATAAATAAAATAAACAGTTCTGAAGCCCAAAGAAGTGTTTCCTCACAAAATAAAGAAATTTTAATAGCCCAACTAATTTAATAAGACAAGTTCGGTTATTTCTGTATTCTGTCTGGCAGCAGCAAAACTCAACTTTAAACGAATGGTTCTCTCTCGTCTTAAAGAATTAGAAGACGTGCCATATACCTTTGGAAAGGTATGGAAGTCTAGTTTTCAGCCCAACTAGAATCACCTCAAAATTCGACTTGTAGTTCTAGTTATGATAATAATAAAAAAAAGTAGTGAAAGGTCAAATTATCCGAATCTAGTCTTCTTCTTCCAATCCTTGTGTAATGGTCTTGGTTCCACCAACAAGCTCCTCTTGAACATGAATTAGATTAATCTTAACTTGCTCCTCATTATTTAATATCCTCTTAAAGTCCACCTTAGCCCAAGTATCTTGAAGAAGTCCATTGAAAGCCTCTTTGAACCTCTTAGCTCTAAGCCTTGTAATTGGACCAACCGGAACCTCCAATGGATCCTTTGGTGCTTGGATTGCATCACAAGATGCTGGGAAATATTTCTCCAGAAAAAATCTTCTTTATGTCATTCCAAGTTCCAATGGAACCAGGGAGAATGGAGAAAAGCCATGCTTTTGCTACCCCTTTTAAGAAGAAAGAGAAAACTTTCAACTTAACTTGTTCTTCATCAATTCCATATGGTTTTATATCAACGCAAACCACATGGAACTCCTTAAAATGAGTATGAGGGTCTTCTCCAACAAGTCATTAAATATTGGAAGTAGGTGTATAAACCCAGACTTGAGCTCAAAGTTGGCATTGTTGTCGATGTTTATGCACAATAGTTGATTCTCTTCTACCTTATTCTCAAACACTTTCTAGGAATTAAATTCGTGACTAATTAAAAATAAGCAAGAGTCCAATATCACTTGAGTTAGAAATCCATTGATAAAATATCTAGTGAATTGGTAACAATATTCATATTAGAAACTAATTAATAGAACAATTGACTTAATCGAAAGCTCTTAACCAAAGAAGAAAAGTTATGATTATAACTTGTTAAAATAGTCACATTTATGATGGATATGGGGAAATTAACTAATCACGTTATATATATGTCCAATTACAGTTTTTATCAACATCAAACATTACAAATCCATGAATCCATTAGATGCAATTTCTAATAATATTATTGCTAAAATTATCAAAAACAATTCCAATAACCATCAGAATATAACACTATAAAAGTAAGAAAAGTAATCTAAATCTAATTATTTTTTAGCATTTACCTTCAATTTTAACGTTTACCAATATCATAAAAAAAAATCACAGTAAAAATTAAATAAACTGTGCACAAGCACGCTGTTATTAGTTAGCAGTGGTCGTTGCTAAGAAAGGTATGTGAAATGATAGAATTGATCTGATATAGTTTTGTGACTATTGACCTAATTGGCAATGGCGTCATGCCACATCAGGCTAAAAGTCATCACCGAGACGCGTGGACTAGGTCTACTGAATTTTTTTCTGTCAATGTCCCCGTCATTACAGGACCCATCTTAAGTGAATATTTGATTAACTCGCAATTAGCAAATAACTAGACAAGCAAGCGCTAGGACTGCAAATAACTAGACAGTAATAAATTATTAAATAATTTAATATTAAAAGATAAAAATTTAAAAATTTTATTAAAAAAATTAAATCAACTCGAGTTAACCCACTAATTCTATGACTACGAGTATAGAGAAATTGAAAAAAAAAGCAATTGATGACTAACTCCTAAAAAAACAAAATTAACTCATGTTAACCTTTAAAGTCTGTAACGCTGGTCGTGAGCTTATAACTAACTCCATAGAAAGCAAACCTTAAAAAATAATGAAGTAAAATTCTAAATTAACAAAATATTAAGGAATAAAATTAGAAAAAAAACAAAAAAAAAAGGATCCAAAACAAAAAAAAATTAAAAGAATGAGAACTAAATTTGATATAAGAATAATTTGAAATCAAATGTTGAGGGATGAAAATGAAAATAAAATTCAATAAGAAAAATGATAAAAACAAATAAATAATAGTCAAAAGAATAAGGACCAAATTCGATATAAAATTAAATGAAACCAATTGATGAGGAAAAATTGAAGAAAAGAAATCAATAAAAAAACAAAATAAATAACAATCAAAAGAATGACCAAATTAGATATAAAAGAACAAATAAAATGAAACATTTATATTTTGGCAAGGAGAAAAGGAGAAAAATAGGGAGGAGAAGAAATAAATATTCAATCGGAGCAAATCATTACACTGTCATGTACACGCGTCAGACTATTGAATAGAGGATGGCAGGATGCTTCCATCTTTGCCATGAAAACCGGTGTTTGGAGGGTAGATAATGCCTTAAACATTGCCTAAAAGGCAGGGGTATCGTCCAACGCCCGCACCAACCACTTTTTATTTTTAACTAATATCTAAATTTATCAAAATACCAAATCGCTTCCAAGTCAACTTGATAATTACTAAAAACATATTATGAAATGACCAAAAAGCACTTGAATAATAGTTTGAAAATTTTTGCTTTTAAAGGTAATTTAGTCTTTATATTATATTTTTGAAATGTAAAAAGATCAAATTACCCTTGATCAATATTTTTAGAAAATTTGTTTTTAAGGGTAATAAAGTTTTTAAAATATGCATTTAAAAGGTTAAAAGACCAAATTATTCCATAAGAAAAAAACCGTTTTACTTCCAATAGCAAGTTAATTGATTTTTTTGTTGGAAGGGGAAAATATAATTACACTATTATAGTGAACATGGCTTTCAATTTATTTTTTATTTAAAGGGTCCTTTGTCTCAATTCTGATAAAAAAAAGTTAGTATTTTCTACTTTTAAAAATATTATAAGTTTTTATTTCAATTATGAATGTTATAATAATTAAAAAATATATATGATATAGGTGTAATGCTATTATAGAAAAAATATAAAATAAATTACCTACCTTTTTATCTTCTACTCACAAAAAAAAATTAAAATAGTTTTTTTTAAATAGATTTATGCTTGTTCTATTTTTTTTAATAGATGTACTTATGTGAGAGTAAGCGGCAATAAATTTGAAACAAAATTAGTGAGATCACCTTTATTCAAATAATAAGACCGGGTCACCGGGTCATATATATATATATATATATGCTTGCAGTCAACAATAATGATTTCCAATTTTATTTAAACCGAATGATCTACACGAGACAGAATCCAGACGTGATAGTTTTCCTAATGATTGATGGAGAAAACCAAGGACGAGCAGTGATTAGGAACAAGGAAAATTTCAACAGACAAAAGAAACTCATATATATATATATAGACACACACTCTCACCTCTTGCGTATGAAAATGTAGAATAGCAATAGAGCATAATGTTGCTGACTATAAAAGCAAAGAGTAGACCAACCGTGACATACATTAAAATCCAAATATTTGATCTGCGTTGAGGTTTAGCAAGCTGACACAGAAAGAAATAAATGTTTGTGCCTAGCTATATGTAGGCCAACCAAATATAGATATAGTTTCTAGAGAGAATTAAGGTTCAGCTTGAGGACAACAAGGTTAAGACAATAAAAGGCGAAGTAGTACGTGGTTGTGGTGTAATCATAATGAACCGGCTTGGCTATGAATTTTGACTAAAAAAAGAGCAAGTCACTAGCGGGAGTAAGATTTGAGGTTGTGACATGGAAGGAGAGCCTAGCTATATATGGTTGGGCCATCTTGAGAAATGGCCTAGCTAGCTAGTTTGGTGCATATATGGTGTATGGAATGAATGGATTTATAATAAGTGTTTTCTATATATATATATATATATATATATATATATATATAAACTAAACTATCATGTGGAAGTGGGGAAAAAAGTGAAAGAGCACGCCCTAGATTTTTATATTACAAAAGAGCATTGGTTATAATTAAATGGAAGTTGATTTATGTTACACAGTGTAGAAAAGGCAAAAGCGGGGTGGAATTTTGGCAGAGATTGAAGAGGGATTAGGAGGCAAGGAATGTGAATAGGATGGGTTGGAGGGATGATAGTGGGTTTGATAATGATGATGCACGCCGGCAGCTTTACTCATTTATCTTCCCAAAATCCAATTGGCACGCCTGCCCCCACTAAAACCTATAACAATATTCTCTTCTCTCTTTCAATCTTTCTCATAGACAATGAAAAGCTAATCCACTAACCCATTTGGTGATCTAGCTAGACCTTGTTATCTTTCTCTTTTTTAATCTTTTTGTCAGATAACATTTCTATTTCTCAACACCAGTAGCTCTTTCATGCCAACTTCCCACGTTCTTCCAGGGAAAACGTATATTAGTCATATCTCTCATGAGTTGATTAAAAAAGAAAGGAAAAAAGGGAGAAGACTGGGCTAGCTAGCTAGATAAAAGAATATCCCAAACCCCACCCAATTTGATTCACATCGACTACAGAAAAAGAAAAGCACATTTAAACATGTATGTATGTATATATATGTATATATATAAATATCCAACTTCAAGATCCTCTCTTTTATCATTCTCTACCCCAATATTCCCACAGTTAAAAACACAAACACCCATCCCCTTACCTTCACTCCAAGCCATCCCCAACAAACTCCATCCGAATTCTATTGATGTGGGTCTCTGGATTTTGGTTAAATGGATACCTTGTTTAGGCTAGTTAGTCTCCAACAACAATCTGAACAATCTTTCAACTCTACTAGCAGAACCTCTAGTAGCTCTAGATCATCAAGACAAAACAACAACCACCACCATCATCACTATCAACAAGAAGACGAAGAATGCTTCAACTTTTTCATGGATGAGGAAGACTTCTCTTCATCTTCTTCTAAGCACTACTATCCTCCTTATCACCACAACCAACAACAACAACATCAACACCAAACCACCACCACCACTCCTACCACTACTACCACCAACACTAGCACCCCTTCTACTCACCATGTCCTTGATTCCGCTGACTTCTCTTTCTCCCCTTCTCATGACCTAAACTTTGAATTTTCCGGCAAGTGGGTCACCGATATCCTCCTTGAATCTGCACATGCCATCGCGGATAAAAACAGCGCTCGTCTCCAGCAATTGATGTGGATGCTTAATGAGCTTGGTTCACCTTATGGTGACACAGAGCAAAAACTTGCTTCTTATTTTCTCCAAGCTTTGTTTAGCCGCATGAACGACTCCGGCGAGAGATGCTACCGTACTTTAGCTTCAGCATCAGAGAAAACTTGCTCTTTTGATTCCACAAGGAAAATGGTATTAAAGTTTCAAGAGGTGAGTCCTTGGACTACTTTTGGTCACGTATCTTGTAATGGCGCAATTATGGAAGCATTTGAAGGTGAAAGCAAATTGCATATTATTGATATTAGTAACACATATTGTACCCAATGGCCTACTTTGCTCGAAGCCCTAGCAACTCGCACTGATGAGACACCACACTTGAAGTTAACCACCGTAGTGGCTAGCAAAAGTAGTGGTAATAATATTGGTTTAACTAGTACAGGAGGTTTAGCTTCAGTTCATAAGGTAATGAAAGAAATTGGCAACAGAATGGAAAAATTTGCCAGGCTTATGGGAGTCCCATTTAAGTTTAATGTTATCCACCATGCTGGTGATTTATGTGACCTAAACTTAGCTGAATTGGATGTTAAAGATGATGAGGCTCTTGCTATCAACTGTGTTGGTGCTTTACACTCAATCACTCCAGCTTCTCGTCGCCGAGATTATGTTATATCTAGTTTTAGAACATTGCAACCAAGAATCATTACTGTTGTTGAAGAAGAAGCTGATCTTGATGGTCTGGATTTTGTCAAGGGTTTTCAAGAATGTTTAAGATGGTTTAGGGTTTACTTTGAATCATTGGATGAGAGCTTTCCAAGAACCAGTAACGAACAGTTGATGCTTGAAAGAGCAGCAGGCCGCGCTATCGTTGACTTAGTGGCATGTCCTCCATCTGATTCGATCGAAAGGCGGGAAACAGCCACGCGCTGGTCTGGACGCCTCCATTCATGTGGTTTTAGCCCGATAATTTTCAGTGATGAGGTTTGTGATGATGTACGCGCCTTATTGAGGAGGTATAAGGAGGGTTGGTCAATGACACAGTGCGGGGATGCCGGAATATTCTTGTGCTGGAAGGAACAGCCGGTGGTGTGGGCTAGTGCATGGAGGCCCTGATTGAGATTGGTGATGGTTTTCACTTTTCACTTTTCTTTTCTTTCTTTTTTCTTTTGTTTTTGCTTTTCTCCTTGTATTTTTTTTTTTTCAAAGTTAGTTTGAGTGATTGGCACGTTTGATGTGTTTATTTGGGCACGTGCATGGATTAAGGATTGGAATAGTAAATGAAGTTAATCAATTTTCATTGATCTTTGTTTAATTATCATTTGCGGTTATTTCTTATTTTTATGAAAAATAGCTTTCTTAATCATCATATCAAAGAAACGTTTTTAATTCAATGATGTAAACAAATTAGTTGAGCAAGATTTATCTTTGGGGTAAATAAATGATTTAATTTAGGAAAGTTATTCGATAATTATATTTCTTGTATTATAATATTCAGATGTGTTTTTAACTTAAAAATATATTAGAATATTTTCTTTTAATTTTTTTTATACTAGTATATTAAAATTATTAAAAAAATTATTAAATTTATAATTTTCAAATAAAACATTACATTTACAAATTAAGACTCAGTTCCTTCCATAGGAATATGAAACTTGTAATTATGAAATAGATTCTACTATCATGTGAGAGGAGAGTACAATTCTGAGAATAATTCTTTTTAATTAAGAATTTTTTTTCCCCCAAAGGGAGAGGTGGGCAGGGTCCAACTTTGCATAGTCTCCAACTTTAGTGTGCAATTAAGACAAAAGGCAGGTACTCCTAACCACCATTGGTATATGCTTAATTTAGATGGTGGCTTGCCCTAATATATATATATATATATACACTTTTTATTTTTCTCGATGAATTTTTATTTATAAGTCCAAAATTGAAATGGGTTTGGTATGTGGTGTAATATATAAAGTGATATCTGCTCAGATTAAGGGTTTTAAATTAAATATCAAGCAAGCATGCACTGCTTAAACTATAGAAAGGTCGTTATCAAATTAGGGTCCTAAGAATCTGAGGACGGCAACTGGGCTGGGCTATGTTTGGGAATCTCATGAAAAGTTGTTTAGTCATTAGTGGCACGAAAAGGGTGTAGTGGCCAACATATGCATCGTCTTAGTTTCTTTGGCCTAGCATCATCTTTCACAGGGCTTTAGCAAATACATGCCCCCACCACCACCTCTCTCTGTAAGTGACCAAAAACACTCTTTGGTGGTGGTCTCATAACGTGAAGGAGGGGCTACTTTGGCCCACGAGAAGGGGAAAATATTATAATGGGAACTTCTTTTTAGGGTCCCCATCTTAATCTTTTGATGAGACTTGCCTCCTAGCTAGCTCCACGTTAATATAACCATCCCGTTTATATTGCCACTCCCTTTCTCTTTAAATTATCCATTGTCGTCTTTACGTGTGCTTTCAGTTGCCTGTAATATTTTAAAGGGTATTGGCCCATACCTCCTTTACCTTTCATTCTACTATTGACTCTTCCGACCAGCTCGCTGTCGATCTTGATTGAATATATATATGAATATATATATTTCATGGGACCAGGTTCAAATGGCAACGCGGTATTGAGGAAGTCTAACGGACCAATTCCCACAATGCATTCGGCTTTATGACCTGACAATAAAGGTAGAGAAAAGGAAAAGGAGATGATTCCCTTCTTTTTGTTAGAAATATATATATCAAATATTGATTTTTTTTTTTTTATGAAAGCCAATATATTAAAGAAGGAGCAGTAGCCAAAAAGAAAATGGCTAGAGCAAGCAGAATACAATTAATTAATTACCAATTCTTTTAGTATATGATCAATACTGCATGTCTTCTTGGCTAGCTAATGCATATTATTAGAACATGAGGTAATTTTTTAGGGAAAAACAACACTTCCTTATTCTTCTTTGTAGTTTTTTAAATACACGTATAAAAGATTTAGCTTTATTATCTAAATAATAAAGTTCTTCCATCTCATCTCCTACCCAATAGCTTTATTATCTATTACATTAACCATTTAATTCTTATTGATCGAGCAATCGGTTGACTATTTGGTTTGATGATCTATTTGCTGCATTTTGGTGTAGAAAGAGCAGGCTACTTGTGCAATTGTTTAAGCAATATCTCTCTAGTTCTACCATTTATAAGGCTTTTCTAAACTCTTTTTCTATCATATTATTATTTTATTTTACCCTTAATTATTTTTTATTACTGTTGTTTGTTGCTAAGTTAGTAGAAAATATTTCTTATCATGTGTTTGCATTATACATTAGTTTTTGTGATATACTCTGTATACAATCCAAAAAACAGACCACTACATTATAATAAATATGCGTACATAACATGGTATTCTCACAAAAAATTCCTTGTCGAAATAGAAATTAAAACTATTCGATATCTTAATAATTTTTTTTAAAAAAAAATGTAAGGATCAAAGTAAAAAATAAAGCTATTTTTTATTGTGTTTATAATTGAAATAACACAAATATTTACTTAGGAAACTTATACAAAAAATAAAATTCCTTTTTTAAAAAAAGCTTTTACTAAAATCCCAAACTTGTTTGTTAAACCACATATTTATTAAAGTCCCTTGAAAATATGTTTTGAAATAACTCATAAATTTGTTTTTGTCGCTGTGGTGAAAATTGTTGCATAATATATGTTCACTTTGATAATTGAATTATAAATATTAATTAATTAATCAATCACAAAAATACCTCACTATTCAAAACTTAGTGTATTTGCACTACAAAACACCATCACAAGATTCTCTTTAACAAAAAAATCAACCATATTGCAAGAGGAGACCTATACACATGGTTGTCACTCAAAAGATTACAATTGGCGTGAAACTAATCTCTTCTACTCCATTAGTTGCCGCTCCTTCACCTGACTACTTAATTGCAAGCATGCGCAAGCACACACAAATACCGAGGGAATGTCGATTAATGCAACCTATAAAGTTTGATAGCAAGCAACAAGAAGTACCATGATATTATGAAACCATGCCCATTCCATCTTCAATTTTGAATTCAGGCAATAGTTTAACAAACCTCGTAGACCCACTATTATTTGAATCTTGCAAACTCCTTCCAACAAAAAAATTATTTATCATAAGCCATCAATACAAAATTGTACTTCCAGTCATAATCCACTACCAGAAATTCGCTAAATACCAACGGATTTACCGACGGAATATTTATGTCGGTAATTTGAGATCGAAATTACCGACGGACACTTTTCCGTCTGTAATTCAGTCGGTAACTACCGACTGAATTACGGACGGAAAAGTTTCCGAATTAAAAAAAAAAGACGGGTCGCTGACGTGGAGGTTTTGGCGGGTTATTTTTTTCCGACGGATTCAAAACGACAGCCCGTACAGTGACGTGACCGGTTCGCCGTTTAAATTGCCGACGAACTCACCGAGGGATTTGAAATGGCAGATCCGTACGGTGACGTGTCTATGTTTCCGTCAGAATCACCGACGTAATCACCGACGGAGTTTCCGTTGGTGAAACCGTCGGAAAAAGTTAATATATGTCAGCTCTGCTGGCCCTGGG
>Ga0307515_10008548_pt1 | contig 19933 bp, 20 predicted proteins | sample 17_EM_MG_FD_194513 | JGI IMG/M metagenome (GOLD analysis project Ga0307515, IMG submission 194513) | Populus trichocarpa ectomycorrhiza microbial communities from riparian zone in the Pacific Northwest, United States - 17_EM | ecosystem: Host-associated > Plants > Roots > Unclassified | place... | reverse complement strand
GCCGCCGAGGAGCGCAGCCTTTCGCGGATCAGGGCTCGCGATTGTCTGAGCGAAGCGAGTTCGAGCGAGACCCCGCGAAAGGCGAGCACCGCAGGGAAGCCGCGAAGCGGCCGGCGCAGTGGGGTCGCACGGCCCGCACCGTATATCGGGCGGCCGTCCAAGGGGACAAGCCGTCCACAGACCCTTCGCACCTCCGCTTGACCACGCCCTAGGGTCGGCCCGTCCCTTGCGACGGGGACAGACGCCGGCGCCGGTCGTGTCGATACTCGTTGAGAGCCTTTCACTCACACAGGAGACATCCATGCACATGCACCGCAGAGCCGTCATTGCCGGCGCCGTCCTCCTCGCCACCAGCGGCCTTGCCTTCGGGCAGGGCAAGGACATCCCCATCGGCGTGTTCAACGCCATGACCGGCACCTATGCCTTCGGCGGCGTGCCGATCCAGAACGGAATGAAGCAGGCACTGGAAGAAGCCAATGCGCAGGGTCTGCCCGGCGGCAACAAGTTCAAGGTGTTCGAAGGCGACACGGCCGGGGACAAGGGCCAGACCATCAACCTGGTCAATCAGTTCGTCAAGCGCGACAACGTGATGATGATCCTGGGCCCGACCATCAGTGGCGAAGCGCTCGCCGGCGCGCCCGTCGCCAACGATCTCAAGGTTCCGATCCTGGCCATCGGCAGTTCGCCGGGCATCCTCGCGACCGGGCCGTGGGCCTTCAAGATCCAGGCCACGCCGGTGGACATCATGGGATTCCTGGGCAAGCTGGCGGTGGAGAAGCTGGCCGTGAGCCGCATCATCCTGCTGCACGACCAGAGCAACGACGGCTACGTCGGGCAGAAGACCGCGCTGGCCGACTACATGAGCAAGGCGGGTGCGAAGATCGTCGCCGACGAGAAGTTCGTCTCCAGCGAGTCCAACTTTCTGGCGCTGGCCACCAAGATCGCCGCTACGCCGACCGACGCCATCTTCATCGCCGCGCCGGCAGAAGTGACGGCCAACCTGATCCTGCAGATCCGGCAGGCAGGCCTGGACTCCAAGGTCAAGTTCATCGGCCCCTCCACGCTCGGCTCGGCCGGATTCATCAAGGCCGGCGGCAAGGCGGTGGAAGGGACCTACGTCGTCTCCGACTACTCACCCACCAGTCCGGCGCCGATGAACCAGGCCTTCGTCAAGGCTTACCAGGCCAAGTACAAGGCCGTGCCCGACAACTGGGCGGGGATGGGTTACGCGCTCGGCCAGGTCGCGGTGCAGGCAGTGAAGAACGCCGGCCCGGACCCGGACAGGACGAAGATTCGCGATGAGCTGGCGAAGCTGAACAAGGTGCCGATGGTGCTGGGCAATGGAACCTGGAGCGTGGATGCAGCGCGCAATCCCAGCTATGGCGGGGTCCTGCTGCAGGTGAAGGACGGCAACTTCGTCGCCATTCAATGAAGCCGGCGATCTCTTCCTGAACCTCAGGCGGTCATGCCGCCGTCGACGTTGTAGACACCGCCGGTGACGAAGCTGGCCTGCGGGCCCAGCAGCCAGAACACCAGGTTCGCCACCTCCTGAGCCGTTGCCGCACGTTGCAGCGGCTGGTTCAGGAAGTGCTGTTTCAGCGCCGCCTCCACCTGCTCCTCGGTCCGCCCATCCACCCGGAAGGTGCTGCGCAGCAGAGGCGTGTCGATCGGCCCCGGGCAGATGACGTTGATGCGGATGGCGTGCGGCGCGAATTCCAGCGCCGCCTGCTGCGTCATGCGGATCACGGCTGCCTTCGACGCGCCGTAGACGCCCAGCCCGGCCTCGGCCCGGCTGCTGCGCTGGCCCGACACCGACGAGGTGTTGACGATCGTGCCGCCGCCCTGCGCCCGCATCACCTTGCCCACCGCCTGCATCCCCAGCAGCACGCCGCGCACGTTGACCGCGAAGATCCGGTCGAAGTCGGCCATGTGGAAGTCCAGCAGCGAGGACTGCGGGCCGACGATGGCGGCGTTGTTGTGGAACAGGTCGATGCGGCCCCATTTCTGCAACGTGGCATCGGCATAACGCTGCACCTCGGCTTCCAACGCCACGTCGGCCTGCAGCGCCAGCACGCGGCTGCCGTCCAGCCCCTCCAGCGCCCGGTCCAGCGACAAGGCATCGCGGTCCACCACCGCCACCTTGGCACCCGCATCCAGCAGTTGCCGCGTCAAGGCCAGGCCGACGCCGCTGGCGCCGCCGGTGACCACCGCCACCTTGTCTTCGAAAACGGGAACGCTCACTGCAGCGTCACCTGAAGCGCGCTGGCGGCGCGGAACACGAAGGTGTGCATGTGCTGCGCCGTGTCCGGCTGCACCAGCCGCATCTTCGGGAAGCGCCTGGAGAACTCCTCGAACACGATCTTCATCTCCAGGCGCGCCAGCGGCGCGCCCAGGCAGAAGTGCACGCCGTTGCCGAAGGTCAGCTGCTTGCGCGCGTTTGCGCGCCGGATGTCGAAGCGGTGCGGTTCGGGGAACACCTCCTCGTCGCGATTGGCCGAGGCGAACGACAGCATGATCGGCGCGCCCTTCGGGATCGTGACGCCGCGAATCTCCACGTCCTGCAGCGCAACGCGGCGCCAACCGATCACCGCGCCGGCGTAGCGCATGCCCTCTTCCACCGTGTTGGCCGCCAGCGTCGGGTCGGCGCACAGCGCCTCCCACTGGCTGCGGTTCTCCAGCAGCGAGCGGAAGGTGTTGGTGAGCTGGTTGGTGGTGGTCTCGTGACCGGCGAAGGCCACGCCAAAGGTGTGGGTGATGATCTCGGGGATGCTGATGACCGCGTCGTCGCCATTGCGCAGTGCCAGCATGGTGCTGGTGAAGTCGTCGCGCGGCTGCTTCATGCGGTCCTCGACAAGGGCCGCGCAGTATCGCCAGAAGGCGGCCATGTTGCGCGCACCTTCCAACTGTTGCTCGTGCGTCGCCGGGCTGAAGTCGATCACGCTGCGGGCGCCGGCCCATTTCTTCACGTTCGGGATATCCGAATCGGGAATGCCCATCAGCTTGAACACGACCTGTGCCGGCAATTCATAGTTGACCTCGCGCAGCAGGTCGACCTCGTCCTTGCCTTCGATGCGCTCGATCGCTTCGGCCACCAGGCCGCGAATGTGCGACTCCAGCTTGACGAACTCGCGCAGGTTGAGCTTCTGGCTGGTGACGGCACGGGTGCGCTTGTGCACGTCGCCGTACAGGGTCGAGTGGCTGGCGGTCGAGGCATAGCCCCCCTCCTTCAGGATCGCCAACGCCTCCGGGCACATGGGCGTGACCGGCCGCGTGGTGTTCTCCGACGAGAAGCGCACGCCGTCGTGCAGCACCGCGTAGACGTCGCTGTGCCTGGTCAGCACCCAGTAGCCGATCTCCTCGCACCAGAACACCGGCTCGGTGCGCCGCTGCACTTCGAAGGCAGCGTGCACCTCCGCGCTGTAGTACGGCTTGAAATCCTTGGTGGCGGCGGCCTGGAAGGGACAGCCTGCGATCGTATTCATTCGTGGTTCTCCTGTTCAGCGCATCAACATGCCGCCATTGACGTCGAGGGTGGCGCCGGTGACGAAGCCGGCGCCGGGCGACACCAGGTACGACACCGCCGCTGCGATCTCCTCCGGCAGCCCGATGCGCCCCAGCGGCACTGCGGCCGTGCCCAGGTACTTCTGGTCGCCGCTGCCGGCGGGTACGGTCTGGTGAAGCATCGGCGTGTCGATCGGGCCCGGCGCGACGGTGTTGACCGTAATGCCCAGCGACGCCGCTTCGCGCGCCGCGACCTTCGACAAGGCCAGTACCGCGCCCTTGGATGCGCTGTAGGCCGAGCCGCTCTGCATGCCGCCCATCTGTCCGGCCAGCGAGGCCACGGTGACGATGCGGCCATGTTCGATGGTGCGGCCGGCACAGCGGCGCAGCATCTCGCGCACGCACAGGAAGGTGCCGCCGGCGTTGATGCGCATCACCCCCTCCCACTCCTCCAGCGTGATGTCCACGGTGGGCAGCCGGCCCGGCGCCGGATGGGTGCTGAGGACGCCGGCAAAGCACGCCAGCACGCTGATGCGACCCAGCTTCTCCTGCACCGCGTCGAAGGCTGCGCGCACGCTGCCTTCCTCGGCCACGTTGCAGGCCAGGCCGATGTGGCCGCTGCCGGGCAGCGTGGCGGCGGCGCGTTCGGCCGCCTCCGCGTTCAGGTCGGCCACGGCAATGGTCAGGCCGTCCTCGGCCAGCTTGCGGGCGCTGGCCAGCCCCAGCCCGCCCGCGGCGCCGGTGATGAGTGCGATGCGCATGAAGAGTCTCCTGGAATTCAGCGGTCCGGATGCGCGTCCACCCAGCACTGCACCAGCGCCTCGCTGATGTAGGCGCTGGAGGTCTGGCCGCCGTCCACCGCCAGCACCTGGCCGGTGACGAAGCCGGCGTCGTCGCTGCACAGGAACGCGGCAGCGCCGGCGATTTCCTCGGGCTTGCCGGGCCGGCCCATCGGCGTGGTGCCGACGATCGTGGCCTGGAAGCGCGCCGTGTTCAGCCGCCCCTCGGTCTGCGGCGTCGCGATGATGCCGGGCGCGATGGCATTGACCCGAATGCCCTGGTCGGCGTAGTCGGCCGCCAGGTTGCGGGTCAGGCCGATCACGCCGGCCTTGGCCATCGAATACACGGCCTGGCGTCGATACCCCACCAGCCCGAGCGTGGAAGCGATGTTCAACACCACCCCCATGGATTTGATCAGCGCCGGCAAGGCGGCGCGGGTGATCATGAAGGTCGCCTTCTGATTGATGTCGGCGAACTTCTGGTAGTCGGCGTCGCTGGTTTCGTGGAACGGCGGGCAGTTGCCCAGCCCGGCGTTATTGACCAGCACGCGAATGCCGTCGAAGCGGCGCAGGCACTCGTCGACGATCGCCTGCGGCGCCCCGACGGCGGTCACGTCGGCGACGAAGGTGCGCAACGTTGCCGAACGCGGCAGCGCAGCCAGGCCCTCGTCGTTGATGTCGACCGCCAGCACCAGGGCGCCCTCCTCGTGCAGCCGCAGCGCAATGGCGCGGCCGATGCCCGAGGCCGCGGCGGTGACGATGGCGGGACGGCCGGCAAAGCGATTCATGCCACTTCCCAGATGTCGTACACGGGCCCGTTGGGCTCGCGGGTGCCGGTGCCGATGGCGATCCTGTCGTTCAGCCATTGGAGGCCGGGCGCGGCCGTTTCGAACTGCACCGCGACGCGGAAGTAATCGGCGCCGCGCGCAATGGGCTCGCGGTTGACGATCTTCTTCATGATCTCCGGCGTCGGCCCGTTGCGGCGGCCGGTGTAGGTCATGTAGATCAGTTCGCCGGCAGAGGTTTCGAGCACCAGGCGCACGTCGAGGTGCAGGCCGCCATCGGGCCGCTCCAACACCACGTCGGCCCCGCCCGGCAGCACCCGGCCGCGCAGTCGCTCGCCCTCGAAGTGGCCGCCGCTGACGCACATCACGCGGCGGGTGTAGCCGTGCGGCACGGCACCCACCAGCTGCGGCGGCGCGTCGACATCGGCCTTGAGGGTGAACAGCGGGCGCAGCTCGATCGGGGTCATTTGGCGTAGCGCTTGCGCACGTCCTTGATGAGCTCGAGCAGCGCCTCCGGCACGTCGCGCCCTTCGGCCTTGGCCTTCTCCTTGCAGTCTTCCCACAGCTTCAGGTCGGCGTAGCCCTTCTCGGTGTGGCGGTTCCACTCCTTGTCCAGCGGCGTGGTGATCTCCAGGCGGATGCCGGCGGGGTCGTGGAAGTAGATCGACAGGATCAGGCCCTTGTGGTCGGTCGGCCCGATCACGTCGACGCCTTGGGACGTGAGCCACTCATGCCACTTCAGCACTTCGGCGCGGTCCTTCGCCTCCAGCGCGATGTGGTTGAAGATGTCGTAGGCAGGATGGCTGGCCTTGGACGGGGGCGGCACGCCGGGGGCCTCGAAGAAGGCCAGCGTGGAGCCGTCGCCCATGCGGAAGAAGATGTGGAAGTAGGGGATGGCGTCCCCGGTGGACGGCACGCTGTCGTCCAGCACCGTGCTGGCCAGCTCCATCCCCATGATGCGGGTGTAGAAGTCGGTGGTGGCTGCGGCATCCGGGGTCACCCAGGCCGCGTGGTTCAGCATCATCGGCGTGAGGCCGGGGTTGGGGGTCAGTGCGACCTTGGGCTTGGCACCGGCACGGGGGGCAGTGGCTTGCATGGGAGCGATCTCCGGTTGGGTTCGGTTCTTACAGTTGTGGATCGGCGATGCGCACGGCGATGCCGTCGAGCGCGTCGGTCATGACGATCTGGCAGGACAGCCGGCTGCCCGCTTCGCGCGGCGCGGCGGTGTAGTCCAGCATCTGGTTCTCGGTATCGACCGGCGGCGGCAACAGCGCGGCGAATGCGTCGTCCACGATCACGTGGCAGGTGGCGCAGCTCATCACGCCGCCGCAATCGCCGACGATGCCGTTCAAGTCGTTCGCCGTGGCGGCCAGCATCAGGCTCTGGCCGTTGGCAACCTCGACTTCGGCGCGTTCGCCGTTCGGATGGATGTAGATGACGTGGGGCATGGACGTGACTTTCGTTGAGGCGCGCGCCGCCGTCAGTCCCCTCGCCGGGGACGTTGGCCGCGGGTGCGCAGGCGACGCAGGCCGTCGCGCACCAGGCCGACGAAGCCCTGCGGCATCAGGAACATGCACAGGATCAGGAAGCCGGCAAAGATGGCCGAGGGCGCGGACTTCGAGATCTGGTCGGCGACGTTGGGGATGAACTGGATGAACGCGGCACCCACCAGCGCACCCGAGATGGTGCCGAGGCCGCCGACCACGACGCCGACCAGGAAGAAGATCGAGACGAACATGCCGAAGCTGTCCGGCGCGACGAAGGCCGTCGCGATCGCGCCCAGCGAGCCGGCCACGCCGGTGTAGAGCGCACTGATGCCGAAGGTCATGGCCTTGACGTAGGGCACGTTGATGCCCATGGCGGAGGCGGCGATCGGCTGCTCGCGGATCGCGATGGTGGCCCGGCCCAGCCGGCCGCGCAGCATGTTCCAGGCGCACAGGAACAGGAAGCCGGCCATCGCGAGCACCACCAGGTAGAGCCACTGGTCGGCCGACAGCTCGAGCCCAAAGGGCGCCTCCGGCTTCAGCAGGGTGATGCCCTGCACGCCGCCGGTCCAGGGCTCCAGGGCCTTGTGTTTGAGCAATTGCGGCGTGGCCAGCGCCAACGCAAAGGTGGCCAGCGCCAGGTAGTGGCCCTTGAGCCGCAGCGCCGGCCAGCCGAACAGGAAGCCGAAGGCGAAGCAGACGACGGCCGACACCGGCAGCGTGGCCCACCAGGCGAAGCCGCCATGCTCCATCAGCACCGCCGTCACGTAGGCACCCAGCGCGTACAGCGCACCGTGCCCGAGCGAGAGCTGGCCGTTGTAGCCCACCAGCATGTTCAGCCCCAGCACCGCGATCGCCGTGATCAGCGTCATGGTCGCGAGGAAGATGCGGTAGTCGGTCAGCACGAAAGGCACGGCCAGGGCAGCGAGCACCAGGGCGCCGAGGGCGACCGGGCGCCACGACCATCCGGCGGCAGTGGCGGTCGGCGCGGCCGAGCGGGAGGGTTGGCTGGAGGCAACGGGCAGTGTCGACATGCTCACACCCGCACGACGAGCTTGCGGCCGAAGATGCCGGAGGGCCGGATGAGCAGCACGCCGACGATCAGCACCAGGGCCAGCGAGAGCTTGAGCTCGGTGCCGACCACGTAGGTACCCGCCAGGTTCTCGATCACGCCGACGATCAGGCCGCCGGCCACCGCGCCCCAGGGGTTGTCGATGCCGCCCAGCAGGGCCGCAGCGAAGGCGTAGATCAACACGCCCCCCATCATGTTGGGCTCGAGGAAGACCACCGGCGCCACCATCAGCCCCGCGACCGCGCCGATGAGGGCCGACAGTCCCCAGCCGAGCGAGAGCATCAGCGATACCGGGATGCCGGCCAGGCGCGAGGACACCGGGTTCTCTGCCGAGGCGCGCATCGCAAGGCCCACCTTGGTGAAGCGCAGGAAGGCGTAGAGGATTGCCATGACCAGGAGGACCACGACGACAGTCCCCAACTCGTGGCCGGAGATCAGCGTCGTGCCGCCCGGCACCTTGTCCGGGAACGGGCTGGGGAAGGGTTCCAGCTGGTGGCCGAAGATCCAGCCGGCCAGCGAGTTGATGCCGACGAACAAGCCGATGAAAACGACGATCACCGACAGCTCCGGCACCTCGCCCAGCGGCCGCAGCACGAGGCGTTCGATGGCGAAGCCGGCCACGAAGCCGAAGGCCAGCGTGATGAGCCCGGCAGCCCAGTAAGGCAGACCCCACTTGAGCAGCAGGAAGGCGATGAAGGTGGAGAACATCGCCATCTCGCCTTGCGCGAAATTGATGTGGTGGGTGGACTGGTAGATCATCACCAGCGCCAGCCCCAGGCAGGCGTAGATGGCGCCCATGGCGATGCCCGAGGCGAGCTGTTGCAGCAGGCTGTACATGGCGTGCGTCCTTGTCAAAAACCGAGATAGGAGCGACGGATCTGCTCGTTGTCGCGCAGTTCCTTGGCAGTGCCGGACATCACGGTGCTTCCGGTTTCCAGCAGCCAGGCGTGGTCGGCCAGATCGAGCGCGCGGGCCACGTTCTGCTCCACCAGCAGGATGCCCACGCCCTCCTGCTTGTTGACAACGCGCATGATGTCGAAGATCTCGCGGATGATCAGCGGCGCCAGGCCGAACGAGGGCTCGTCCATCAGCAGCAGCTTGGGCCGCTGCATCAGGGCCCGGCTGATGGCCAGCATCTGCTGCTCGCCGCCGGAGAGCGTGCCGGCCTGCTGCTGGCGGCGTTCGCGCAGGCGCGGGAAGTAGCCGAACATGCGTTCCATGCCCTCTTCCACCACCTGCTTGCTGCGGCACAGGTACGCGCCGACGCGCAGGTTCTCCTCCACCGTCATGTTGACCAGCGTGCCGCGGCCGTCGGGCACGTGGGCGATGCCGAGCGCGGCGATCTTCTCGGTGGTGAAGCCATCGATGCGCTGGCCGGCGAAGCGAATCTCGCCGGTGCGCCGCACCAGGCCGCTGAGTGCGCGCAGTGTGCTGGTCTTGCCCGCGCCGTTCGCGCCGAGGATGGTGGTGATGCCGCCTTCGGCAACCTCGAAGTCGATGCCCTTGAGCACGCGGGTGGGGCCGTAGAAGGCCTCGACGTTCTTCGCTTCAAGCAGGGCGGCCATCAGGCGGTCTCCGTTCCGAGATAGGCACGCACCACCTCCGGGTCCGCTTGCACCTGGGCCGGCGGACCGTCGGCGATCTTGCGGCCGAAATTCATCGCAACGACCTGGTCGGACACGCGCATCACGAGGTTGAGGTGATGCTCCACCAGCAGCACGGTGACCTGGAAGCGATCGCGCACGTCCGAGATCAGCTGGCGCAGTCCGTCGACCTCCTCGTGGTTCAAACCGGCGGCCGGCTCATCCAGCAGCAGCAGCTTCGGATCGGCCACCAGCGCGCGCGCCATCTCGACACGCTTGCGGGTGCCGAAGGAAAGGTGCTTGACCGGCGTCTCCGCCACGTCATCGAGGTCCAGCAGGGCCAGCAGGCGATCCGTGCATTCGCGCACCTCGGCCTCCTCGCGCCGTACGGCAGACAGGCGGAACGCATTCGCCAGGTAGCCGGTGCCGGTGCGGCAGTGGCGGCCGACCATCACGTTCTCGCGCACTGTCATGGCCGGGAACAGCGCCACGTTCTGGAAGGTCCGCCCGATGCCGGCGGCGGCGATCGCATGCTGCGGCTTCGCCAGCAGGTCGTTGCCGTCGAAGGTGATGGTGCCGGTCGCGGGCGTGTACAGGCGGCTCAGGCAGTTGAAGAGCGTCGTCTTGCCGGCGCCGTTGGGACCGATCACGCCGCAGATCTGGCCGCGGCGCACGTCGAACGAAATGCCGTCGAGCGCGACGATGCCGCCGAAGCGGACTGAAAGGTCGCTCACGCGCAGCAGGACATCGGAGGGAAGGGACATGGGGGGAGTATTCGTGCCGGGAGCGAAGGCGTCTGTCCCTTGCCACGGGGACAGACGCCCCGGGAAGCCGCTGCCACATTCGGCGCATTCACCCGGAAAGGCATTCCAATGATCGAAACCGACGTCGTGGTCATCGGCAGCGGCGCCGCCGGCCTCACGGCCGCCATCACCGCACGCGAGCTCGGCCTCGAAGCGCTGGTGGTGGAAAAGACCGACCTGTTCGGCGGCACCACGGCCTATTCCGGCGGTGCGCCCTGGATCCCATGCAACCACGTGATGAAGCAGATCGGCCTCGACGACAACCGCGCTGCAGCCGAAACCTACCTGCGTGCCGTGCTGGGCGAGGCCTTCGACGAAGACCTGGTCACCAGCTACTTGGACAACGCCGCTGCCATGCTGGAATTCATGGAGCGGCATTCGGAGGTGCGCTTCAAGCCCTTTCCCCTGCCCGACTACGAAAGCGATCTGCCCGGCGCCGCGCGCAGCCGCTCGCTGCTGACGCCGGAGTTCGACGGCCGCCTGCTCGGCGATCGCCTGGCCGACCTGCGCATGCCGCTGCCGCAGCTGATGCTGTTCGGCAGCATGCAGGTCGAAGGCGCCGACATCCATCCGATGCGCCATGCGCTGAAGACCTGGGCTGGCTTCAGGCACACCGCCAGGGTGATGCGCCGCTTCGCCATCGATAAGGTGCGGCACGGGCGCGGGACCCGGCTGGTGAACGGCAATGCGCTGGCGGCGCGGCTGTTCTACTCGGCGATCCGGGCCGGCGTGACGCTGTGGAAGAACACGCCCGCGCTGGAGTTGATCGTCGAAGAAGGCACCGTGCGCGGCGTGATGGTGCAGCGCGATTTCAACCGCATCTCCATCAGGGCGCGCCAAGGCGTGCTGCTGGCAACCGGCGGCTATGGCGCCAACGAGAAGATGCGCGCCAGGTACATCCCGTTCGCCGAGCATCATCACTCGCTGCAGCCGCAAGGCAATGTCGGCGACGGCATCCACCTGGGCCTCGCGGCCGGCGCGGTGCACGACCCCGCGCATGCGGGCGACTGCATCTGGACGCCGGTATCGCTGCTGCACAAGCCGGACGGCAGCGTCGTCAAGTATCCGCACATCTTCATCGACCGCGCCATGCCGGGCTGTATCGCGGTGGACCCGCAAGGCCGTCGCTTCGTCAACGAGGGCACTTCGTACCAGACCTTCGTACGCACCATGCACGAGCGCGGCTTCACCAAGGTGCACCTGATCGCCAACCGCGAATTCGTCCGCAACTACGGTCTGGGCCTGGCGCGGCCGCAGCCCTTCAACCCGCAGCCCTTCGTCGATGCCGGCTACCTGGTGGAGGCGCCGACGCTGGCGGAGCTGGCGCACAAGATCGCTGTCGACGCTGCCCAGCTGGAAGCGACTGTGCAGCGCTTCAACGAAGCGGCGCGGCGCGGCGAGGACCCGGAGTTCGGCAAGGGCGTGGACGCGCACTCGAAGTTCCGCGGCGACCAGACGCACCAACCGAATCCCGGCGTAGCGCCGGTGGGCATCGGCCCCTACTACGCCGTCGCGCTCTACCCGGGCGACCTGAGCACGGTGGGCGGGCTCGACACCAACGGACGCGCCCAGGTGCTGAACGCACAAGGGCAACCGATCCCCGGCCTCTACGCCGCCGGCCTGGACATGAACTCGATGATGCGCGGCCGCTACCCCGGCGGCGGCAGCAGCATCGGCCCGGCTATGACCTTCGGCTACATCGCGGCGCGCCACATGGCCAAGGGCGGCACCCGGATCGACCGGCAACAACTGGCGGAGGTGGCGTGATGGACTACGGACTGCAGGGCCGGGTGATCTTCATTACGGGCGGCGGCAGCGGCATCGGCCGCGCGATCGGCATCGAAGCCGCGCGCGGCGGCGCGAGGGTGGCGGTGATCGATGCGGTGCCGGAACGGGCTGACCAGGTCGCCGCCGAACTGCGCGATCTTGGCGCCGACGCCGTGGCCGAGACGCTGGACGTGCGCGATGCTGCCGCGTGCGAGGCAACCGTTGCGCGTGTCGAACAGAAGCTCGGCGCGATCGACGGCATGGTGGCCTGCGCCGGCATCTCGCCGCCCTCGGCCGCCCACCTGATGCCCGACGAGATCTGGACCCGTTGCCTGGACGTCAACCTCACCGGCATGTTCCGCTCGGTGCAGCCGGTGGGCCGGCGCATGGTGGAACGCAAGCGCGGTGCCATCGTGACGATCGCCTCGATCGACGGCCTGGGCGGCCACGCGGGCCGCGCGCACTACAGCGCTTCCAAGCACGGCGTGATCGGCCTGACGCGCGCACTGGCCATCGAATGGGGCCGCTTCGGCGTGCGCGTCAACGCGGTGGCACCCGGCGTGGTCGACACGCCTCTGTTGAAGGCCAATATCCCGCCGGACCATCTGCAGTACGCGATGGTGGATCGCAACCCGCTCGGCCGCCTGTGCCAGCCGCAGGAGCAGGCCGGCCCCACCCTCTTCCTGCTGTCGGATGCGGCCAGCTATGTCACCGGCTCGGTGATGACCGTCGACGGCGGCAGCTCTGCCGGCTTCTTCACGCGCTGGAACGGCGCCGACCTGGGATCGCGCGCGCTGATGGAAAGCGGCGCCTACGCCCAACCCGAATAACTCTCTCGAAGGACTCACCATGAAAAACCTGTTCGACCTGCGCGGCGAGCGCATCCTGATCACCGGCGCGGGCGGCGCCATCGGCGGTGCCACGGCGCGCGTCTGCGCGGCACTGGGCGCCGAGCTGGTCGTCGCCGACCTGAAAGCGCCGACCGAACTCGCCGGAGAACTGAAGGCCCGCGCCGCCGCGCTGGACAACACGAAGCGCGAGGACGTCCATGCACTGGTCGAAGACATCGGCCGGATCGACGCGCTGATCGATACCAGCGGCTACTACGTCAAGGGCGACTGGCTGGATGGCGGCGACGAGTGGGAACAGCTGTTCGAGCGGACCATGGCCATCAACGTCAAGGGCCCGGTCAACCTGGTGCGCGCCGTGCTGCCCGCGATGATGAAGCGCGGCAGCGGCCGCATCGTGCTCACCAGTTCGATGGCGGCGCGCAATGCCGGCTCGACGCTGGCGGTGGAACCGGCCTATGCCGCATCCAAGGGCGGCCTGTCAGCGCTGGTGCGCTACTTCTCGCGCCAGGCCGCCGCTTCCGGCGTCGTCGTCAACGGCGTCGCGCCCGGGCCGATCCTCACGCCGTTGCTGATCTCGGCCAACCAGCCCTTCACCGTCGACCAGTACCCGATGAAACGCCTGGGCCAGCCGGAAGAGATCGGCTGGCCGGCCGCCTTCCTTGCTTCGCGCGGTGCCAGCTTCACCACGGGCGCCGTACTGGACGTCAACGGCGGCATGTGCTTCTCCTGATTCGGGCCTGAAGATGCAGCAGCTCGATGTCCTCTGGAGCCCCGTGCGCATCGGCCACGTGCAAAGCCGCAACCGGATCTATCTGCCCGCGCACCAGGTGAGCCTGCCGCCGGCGGCGTACGGCGCCTACCTGGCAGAGCGCGCGCGCGGCGGCGTCGGATTGATCGTCACGCACGGCTTTCACGTGCACCCGGCCAGCGCCCGCGCCGGCGTCTCGCCGTGGGAGCCGGCCTGGGCCGATGCGGTCCACCAGTTCGTCACGCCGAGCAAGCAGCAAGGTGTGCCGGTGTTCGTGCAAGTCACACACATGGGCGCGAGCGGCACCCGGCGCACCGACGACATCGGCTTGTGGGGCGCGGTCATGGCGCCTTCGCAGATCCCTTCGCCCGTCCATCGCGCCATGCCCAAGCCGATGGAGGAAGAAGACATCCTCGAGGTGATCGAAGGCTTCGCGGCCACCTGCGCCAACGTCAAGGCGGGTGGCGGCGACGGCGTGGAGATCCACGGCTCGCACGGCTACCTGCTGAGCAACTTCCTGTCGCCCTACTGGAATCGGCGCAACGACGCCTGGGGCGGCGACACCGAGCGGCGCGCGCGGCTTGCGCTGGAGATCGGCACGGCGGTGCGCCGGCGCTGCGGCAGCGACTTCGTGATCGGCATCAAGCTGAGCCTGGACGAATACCTGGGCGACGCCGGCACCACGCCCCGTGAAACCGTTCGCGTGCTCCAGTTGCTGGAGCAGGCCCGGCTGTTCGACTACGTGTGCCTGTCGCATACCGACTATCACCAGAACCACAAGCTGGTGCCGCCGCAGTCCAGCGGCGAGACGGCGCCGCTCGCGGCCCGTGCGGCGCAGGTGCGCGAGGTCCTCGGTGGACGGATTCCGCTGCTGATCCAGGGTTCGGTGCGTGGTCTTGAAAAGGCGGCCGAGATCGTGCAGCGCGGACAGTCGGACCTGGTCGGCCTGGTGCGTGCGCACATTGCCGATCCTGAGATGGTGAAGAAGGCACAGGAGGGTCGCCTCGATGAAACCCGCCGCTGCGTCGGTGCCAATCAAGGCTGCTGGCGCAGGCTCGGGCAGAACGTGAGCTGCACGGTGAATCCGGCGGCTGGGCGCGAGCTGCAGTTCGGCATTGCGGTGGCGAAGCCTGCTGTCTCTGCAAGGAAGGTGCTGGTCATCGGCGGTGGTCCCGGCGGGCTCAAGTTCGCCGACACCGCGGCCCAGCGCGGGCACAAGGTCACGCTGTGGGAACGCAGCGCCCAGCTCGGTGGCCAGATCCGCAAGGCCGGCTTGCTGCCGGACTATGCCTCGTGGAATTTTTTGGTCGATGACCTTGAAGCCTCTGTGCGCAAACGAAGTGTCGAAATTGTCCTGAACAAGGAAGCCACGGCGGATGCGGCGACAGCGTTTGACGCCGACGAAGTGATCGTGGCAACGGGCGCCAACTGGCAGACCAACGGCTTCTCGATGTTCCGCACCGACCGCGATGCCATCCCGGGAACAGAGTTGCCGCACGTGCTCGACGCGCTCCGCGCACTCGACAACCTGTCTGGCTGCGGCCGGCGCGTCTTGATCGTCGACGACAACGGCGACTACCTGCCGCTGGGGCTGGCACGGCTCCTGGCAGCCGCAGGCCGCGAGGTGACCGTCGTCACTGCCGATGGCATGCTCGGCCGCAAGCTCGAAGCCACGCTGGACTGGCCGTGGATCATGCCGCGCGTGGTGGAAGCCGGTATCGCGCTGCGTGCCTCCACTTCGGTCGAGCGCATCGAGCCTGGCAAGGCCATCCTGCGCAGCACGCTGGGCGGCCCGGCCGAAACACTGCCGGTCGACACCGTGGTGCTGTCGATGCTGCGCACCAGCGACGACTCGCTCTATCACCAACTGAAGGCGCGCGGCCAGCCGGTGCGCCGCATCGGCGACTGCGTCGCGCCACGCGAAGTGGACGACGCGGTGCTGGAGGGCTTCCGCGAAGCGCAGGCGATTGCATGAGCTCCCATGGCCGCTGGCCTGGTGCCAGAGTGCGGCCGACCGGACCTGCGGTGGGCAGGCTGCCGAGGAACAGGAGGAGTCCATGCCTATTAGCGCCGTCGCTCCTGAACCATTCACCCGTTTTCGTTCGAAGGAGAGAGCGTCGAGTCGCGGCTTGTTCGCAGACAGCGCAATTGGATTTCAAATGTTCAATTTGTCGAGGCGACAGTAGCAAACGGCGAACGCAGCACCTAAGCCTCGTGGCGTCAGCTTACCAAGTCCAGCGCCCGGTAGTACGCGCCCACGAACGGCAGGAACCAGGGCGGACCGAGATGGCCGGGAATGGCGCGCCACGGAAGTCCCCGCAGGGGGTTTGCCGCGGAATCGCCGTCCATGGCGCGGGCCATGTTCTGTCCCATGTACACCGACATCTGGGTCCCGCTGCCGCTGTAGCCCATCGCGTAGTGCAGCCCTCCCGCTTCGCCCGCCCGCGGCAGGCGGTCTGCGGTCATGTCGACGACGCCGCCCCAGCAATAGTCGATGCGGGTGTCGCGCAGCTGCGGAAACAGCGTCTTCATGTTGCGCTCAAGAACCGCCCCGCTCTTGGCGTCGGAAGCCGGATTGGATAGCGCGAAACGGGCCCGTCCGCCAAACACCAGCCGGTTGTCTGGCGTCAACCGGAAATAGTGGCCCACGTTCTTCGTCGTGGTTGCGTTGCGTCGGCCCGGCATGATGGATGCGGCCAGCTGTTGTGACAGAGGCTCGGTTGTCACGACAAAGCTGCCGACCGGAATGATGCGGCGGCGGAAATAACCGAATGGCCCATGGCGCGACGGACCCGTCGCGACCAGGACCTGGGCAGCCTCCACGGTGCCGTGCTGCGTCTTCACGCGGAATGCATTGGCCGACAAACGCGTGAGTCCGGTGACCGCGGTGTTCTCGAAGATGCGCGCGCCCCGGCGCTGTGCCGCTGTAGCGAGTCCTGCGCCGAAACGGCCCATATGCATCTGGGCACTCTTGTGCATCACCATGCCGCCGTAGAACTGCCCTGATCCGACCTCGCTGCCGATCGCCTCTGGACCCACCAGCGAGGTGTCGGGATCGACGTCACGATGCAGCAACTCGTATGCCTTTTCGAGCTTGGCAAAGTGGTGCGGCTTGGCCGCGAGCTTGATCTTGCCGTTGCGGTGGAAGTCGCAGTCGATCCCTTCTTCCCGCACCACCCGTTCGACGGAGTCGACGGCGCTGTCATACGCGTGATAGAGGTCGCGGGCCTGCTCCACCCCGAGTTGCCGCGCCACGCCACCAAAGTCGTAGGGCAGTCCGCTGTTGCAGTGACCTCCGTTGCGGCCGGACGCTTCGCTGGCCACGGACCCTGCCTCCAGGACGACCACCTTTGCTCCCCTGCGTGCCAGGGCCAGCGCCGCCGACAGTCCGGTGAAACCGGCGCCGATCACCGCAACGTCGGCCCGGGCGTCGAGACCGACCGGGTCCGGTCCCTCAAAACGTGTTGTGGTGTCGGTCCAGTAAGACGCCAGCTTCATCACGCGCCTTGCGCCCGGCGTGCGGAGCGCTGTTGCGAGGCGTAGGCAAGCGCTGCCAGCAGCACTGTCATCGACACCAGGATCGAACTTACCGCCGCGATGGTGGGGTCGACCTGCTCGCGGATCGACATGAACATCTCGCGCGTCAAGGTGGTGGTTTCTCCACGGGCGATGAACAGCGCAACGACCACTTCATCGAGCGATGAGAGGAAGCTGAAGACTGCGGCCACGAACACGCTGGTACGGATCTGCGGCAGTGTGATCGTGACGAAGGCCTTCGCCCGATTCACGCCCAGGCTGCGCGCCGCCATCTCCTGGTTCATGTCGAACGAGCGCAGACCGGCGCCGACGGTGAGTAGCACGTACGGAATCGCGAGCAGCACGTGGGCCAGGACCAGCGCCCACATGCTTCCGACCAGCCCCATCTTGCTGAAAACAGCGAACACGCCGACTCCGATGATGATGATCGGCACGATCATCGGCGTCATCAGCAGGACATAGGCGTAACGTGCGTTGGCCATCCTGCAGGTCATGAGACCGTAACTGGCTGCGGTTCCGATCGGCACCGCGATCAGCATCGTCAGCGTCGCGATCTCGAACGAGGTGGAAGCGGCGGCCAGCCACTGGCGCGACCCCAGAAACGCCTGATACCAGCGCACCGACCAACCCGGCGGCGGAAAGCGCAGCGATGCGCTGTCGCCGAACGAGACCGGGAAGATGATCAGCACCGGCACCGTGAGGAACAGCAGGATAAGGGCGACCGTAGATGCGATCGCGACGCGATGGAAGCGTTCAAGCAGGATCATGGTATCTCACCGATCCGCCAGGATCTTGCCGAGTGGAACGACGCGGTCCGCCAGCCACAAGATCAGCAGCGTCGCGGCGAGAAGGACGAATGCCACCGCGCTCGCAGACCCGAACTGGAAATACAGGTCGATGTTGCGCTGGACCAGCATGGAGACCATCACGGTCCTTCCGCCGCCGAGCAGCTCCGGCGTGATGTAGAAGCCAAGCGACAGAACGAACACGAACACGCTGCCTGCCACAAGGCCGGGAAGCGACAGCGGAAAGATCACGGTGCGGAACACGCGACCAGGACGCGCGCCTAGGCTCGCAGCGGCGCGCCCAAAGTCGGCCGGGATCTGCGTCAGGCTGCTGTAGAGCGTCAGAATGACAAAGGGAAGCATGATGTGGACCATTCCGATGACGGACCCAGTGAGGTTGTGCACCAGCGCCAGCGGCGCCTCGACCACGCCGGCCCAGGTGAGAAACTGGTTGACCAGGCCGGTCCGTTGAAGCAGCACCAGCCAGGCGTAGGTTCGCACCAGCACGCTGGTCCAGAACGGGATGAGCACCAGCACCATGATGATCGTCGCCGTGCGCGGCTTGCTGACGGCCGCCAGAAAGGCGACCGGGTAGCCAAGGACCACGCAGATCGCGGTGACCATCAGACTTGCAACGAAGGTGCGCTGAAACGTCGCGAGTGTTCCTTCTTCCGTGAAGATCCGCACGTAGTTCATCAGGGTTAGCGCACCGGACTGATCGGTGATCGACTGCCAGAAAAGCCAGACCAGCGGGATGACCATCAGCGCGACCACAAATGCCGCGGCCGGCAGCACCAGGGCGACAAGGCCCCACTGCTCGCGCCTGCCGGCTCGCGCCAGTTCCGCGGCGTTGTCGGCCCGGTCGATGCGTTGTTGAAAGGAGTTGATGGTCGCACTCATGCGGCATGCGCCTGCGGGACGGATTCAGCGTCGCAGGGTACGAGGATGGTGTCCTCTACATGGAGTGCCACTTTCACCCGCGAACCGACCTGTGGCAGCGAACTCATGCTGCGGTGGTGGCAATGCTGGCGCAGGCCAACCGACGCTCCGTCGTCGAGGCGGACGGAGATCTTCACGCTCTCGCCCTGGTAGATGACGTCGCTCACGGATCCGTCGAAGCGGTTCCAGTCCTCTCCCTCGCCCGGAGAATCGAGGATCAGCTTCTCCGCATGCACCGCCAGCGCGATGGGACCGTCCTGCGGAACCGGGCGACCCGTGCGTAGCCGCGACGTCCCAAGGGACACCGACCCACCGTCAGAGCGCTGCAATGGGACCAGCGTCGATTCGCCGACGAAGCTGGCCACGAAATCGTTCCTGGGGAAGTTGTACAGCTCGGTGGGAGTCCCCAGTTGCTCGATCCTGCCGCTTCGCATCACCGCGATGCGGTCGCTCATCGTCAGCGCCTCGCGCTGGTCGTGCGTGACGTAGATCATGGTCGCACCCAGCTTCGCATGCAGTTGTCGCAGTTCGATCTGCATCGATTCGCGCAGCTGCTTGTCCAGCGCCGACAGCGGCTCGTCCAGCAGGATCAGCTTGGGATCGAAAACCAGGGCCCGGGCCAGCGCGACGCGCTGCTTCTGGCCTCCAGACAGCTGCCCGATCCTGCGCGTCTGGTATCCCGCGAGCTCAACCAGGGTGAGCGCGTCGGCCACACGACGGGCGATCTCGGCGCTCCCCACGTTGCGGGCACGCAAGGGGTACGCGATATTGCCTTCCACCGTCATGTGGGGAAACAGCGCGTAGTTCTGGAACACCATGCCGATGTCGCGCAGGTGTGGTTGCAGCAGCGTGACGTCGGTCGACCCGAAGAACACCTGTCCGGACGTCGGCCTGTCGAAGCCGCCCAGGATGTTCAGCAAGGTCGTCTTGCCGGAGCCGGAAGGACCGAGCAGCGAGACGAACTCGCCCTCCCGAACATCCAGCGACACGCCGTCCAGCGCCTTCGTCACGCCGTAGTCCTTGGTCAGCGCCCGGATCGATACGGTGTCGAATCCTGCGCGTGAACGAGTCATGTCCGGATCACTTCTGGACAAAACCCAGCCACCGGCCTTCGGCAACCTGGCCCATAGCGGAACTCCACCACTGCGTGTTCAGCAGGGTCTGCTTGCGGATGTTGTCCGGCGAGGTCGCAAGCTGGGCCGAGCGCTTCGGATCCATGTAGTTCACCAGCTTGCTGTTGAGGGGACCGGTCTTGTAGATGCTCGCCAATTCCGACTGCGCCTTGGGATCGAGCATGGC
>Ga0307515_10008547_pt1 | contig 19935 bp, 2 predicted proteins | sample 17_EM_MG_FD_194513 | JGI IMG/M metagenome (GOLD analysis project Ga0307515, IMG submission 194513) | Populus trichocarpa ectomycorrhiza microbial communities from riparian zone in the Pacific Northwest, United States - 17_EM | ecosystem: Host-associated > Plants > Roots > Unclassified | place... | reverse complement strand
TAGATAGATAGATAATATATAGTAGTATACTAATACCTCTCTAATATCTCTCCGAACCCCTTCTAGGATAAGCCTTTATAATCTCCCTATTATAAGGTAATAGTGATCGGGGGCTGACCGTAAAAAAGGGGGGGGGTAATATAAGGGATATTATTGCGAACACCTTAGGTTGCCCTTAGGATAACCCCTAGACGCCCCTTAAATAGTCGCTAGTTATATACTAGAGGTATATACCTATAGTATATAGTCTCTACAATCCTAAAGGCCTTACCTCCTTAAGGATTTATCTTTTTTACTAATCTATTTTATTCCACAATTGTGTCCTTATAGCCCCCTGTTTATAAAATTCCCTTATTATTCCTTTTTCTTCTATCCGCAACATCTTGTTCTTTATAAGAGCTATACCCCTAAATTTAGATAGAATATATTTTATTCCTTTAAATCTACTCTAAAGTCTCTTTAAACCCTAATATTGTATTGCGTTATATAACTACTCTTAAAATAGTAAACAAATCCGTATCCTTTGCGTTAATTATAAGTATTATAGCCTAAGTTAGGGAATAGTTAACTATAATATAATAGTCCTTTATAGATACCTTAGCTTAGTAATAAGCTATACTAGAAGCTTAGTACTAGCAATTAATAGAAGTAATTTGCGAAGAACTCTATAATATAAAAGCACTTATATTAGAGACCCTAATACTACCTATAAATAAGATTAAAATAACTATATTTAAGCCTAGCCCGTTAAACGCGAACCTTAAACCAGTAATAGTAGCTTAACCTATATTTATAATAAATCTAATACATATTATAAAATCTAAAAAGTTCCCTAATGTAATGAAGCCTTATAGCAGGAACTACGGTAAACTTATTAATAAGCTGGGTATATAGATAAATAAGAAGTTAACAACGTAATAATAGCTAGTGAAGTGGTTGCCTAATAGATTAACTCCAGTTATATTCTAAGATTTACTATAAAGAAGAGAACTATCTAGGTAGGGACTGTAGTCCTTTAAATATATAATACTGCGCCTAAGAACTACTAAGTATGTAAGGTATATAAATAGATCTTTTAGATCTTACAGATTAATAGATCTCCTTTTATAACTTATTATATAACTTAGCTACTTTTTATCCTATAGTTCTACTAGTTTTAGCACCTCCTATACTTTTACCACTAGTCCGTTTATGTCTCTTCTTAGTAGTTCTATTACTGCCGATATAAGGTTTGTAACACCACCTCCCTCCTTTTTATCTTCGCCCTTAAAGATATCTCGCATCTCTAAGTTGTCTATTAGAGGTGTGGCATTCCCGTCTTTAATTTAATGACCTTTATTATTACTTATTATACTAAAGGCAACTTCCTCTTCGTCCACTAATTGTCGTAATTGCGTAGTGCTTAAGATTCTTTCTTTAGGTAAAGTTATACTATCCTATTCTTATTATGCGGAGAAAAAGTTAGTATATATCGCAATTATAGCTCTATCCGGTTACCAACCTTCTTTTTATACTAAGTATACAAAAGCAAATATATAGTTATCCTGCGATATTTAATCTGTTTCCAATACTAAATATATATATCTTATTAGTCTCTAAAGTCTCTAACTTCCTTATCTAATTTATTATAGGGTCTTATATTTAATCCAAAGCTAAGAAGCTTAAGGTCTCTCTTATCGCGGCTTATAATAAACTCTATTGTTTCTCTAAAGAGTTTACTCGTCTCCTAGAAGCCTAGTGTTATGCATTTAAGCTCTATTAGACTGTATTCGCTTAATTAATCCGTCTTAAAAAGGGTTATAAGAAGGTTCGCTCTAAAGAGTACTATTTAGTAGAGTAAGGTCTCCGTAAGCTTAAGGCTAAGAAGGCTAATAAGGATTCTAGTTAAGTAGAGGCGGAAACAACTAATACGCTAGCGGTGGATCCCCTAGGTAATCCGGCTCGTTTATTACCTTTAACTAATCCTTTTATTTTTAGCTCCTTTTTAATATTACTTAATCTATTTTCCTTTAATACTCCTATACCTTTTCTATAGCGTTTTTTAAGTTCTATAGTGGCTCCTAGGTAGTCTTATTATAGCCTATCTACTTAACCTTATACTATATTTTATTATTAATATCCTTATAACTAATAACCTTTAAAACTTACTATTTGTCTTCTTCTTATCCTCTATATATATCTACTTTATAAATTAGTGGCTTAATATTCCCGTATACTGGCTTTAGTATTATAATATGCTATATAGGGTAGATCTTTATCTTAGCTAGTAGGTTTAACTTAAATATAACTAGTAAAATCCTCTATATAATTTTAAAGGGTCCTAGTCTAATATAGTCCAACTTTTTACTTAGTTATTAACTCTTAAAATTTTTATATAGTAGCTATACTTTATCCCTCTCCTTGAGATCTAGTCCCTTAAATCTCTTAGCGTTATAGTCTCTTTTTATTCTTTCTTATACCTTTTTCACTAATTCTATAAGGTCTGCATAAAGATTCATTAATATCTTTATTCTTTCTTTAGCTATGCTACTCGTTTCCTTCGCTTATTATAGTAACAACGATATTTTTAGCTTATATCCGTAATTTACCTTAAATAGTAATATACCTATTTCTTCTTATGGTGTTATATTGTATATAAACTATATAACTGGTAATAACAATACCTAATTATTCTATATATAATTAATATAATGTCTTAGATACTATTCTAGCGTCTAATTTAATCTTTTTATTTATCTATCTGTCTGTGGATAATATACTATTAATATTACTGCGTAAACTCCTTATTCCGCTAAGAATACCTCCTAAAATACTGCTATAAATCCTAGATCCCTATCTGATATAATCTTACTTAGTACTTTATATCTTGCGAATACTTCTTTTATATAGATTTTAGCGACATCTTCTACTAAGATTTCTTCTATATATGCTATAAAGTAGCCCTATTTAGTTAACTTATCTACTATTACTAAGATTATATTATACTCTTATCCAGTAATAGGATCTCTTAACTTTAGTAACTTAATAATAAAGTCCTATAATATAACCTCCTATAGTCTCTTTAGTACTTTAATAGGTTATAGCCCTCTGTATAGCTTATACCTTATTAGTTTATTCCTTTAGTAATTTAGACACTTTTTTATTTCTTTTTTAGCTATACCTTAAATTCCGTTAATAATATGCTCTTCCTAAAGTCTTAATACTAAGCCTATTGCTCTATTATATCCCTAAGTTATTCCCCTATAGAAATCTTTTATAAAATATTCTACTATGCTTCTTAGGATATACTTTACTTTTTAATTTTTATATATATCTATCTATAGATCTTCTAGTTATACTTCTAGAATTCTTTATACCTAAAAGCTCTCTAGTATCTTATAGACTCTTTTTAGTTTATTATCCTCTTAAGTTACTACTAGCTTAGGGTAATTATATCTAATTAATCCATTCTTATCTCTATGTAGTATTACTCCTAATAGCTTTTTATCGTTTTATAGTTTAGCCTTTCTACTAAGTATATCTGCTCTTATATTCTTAGTTCCTTTAGTATACTAAATCCTAAAATAGTATTCTATAAGCATCTCTACCTATCTAACTTATCTTTAATTAAGTTCTTTTATTATTAAGAACCCCGTTAGATTCTTATAATCTATTTTAACTATAAATAGTTTTTCTGCGCCTTGTAAGAATGCTCTCTATTTTTTAAGTATTATAACTATACCTAATAACTCCTTATTATAGATATTATAGTTTAACTATAGTATGCTACTAGATGCTATATACTTCTATACTTCTATAGTAAATATACTTCTGGTATAAAGTCTAATATATCTATTTCTATAACTGTATTTAGTCCTAGTTAATAAATTTTAAGGATTAGCTCCTAGGTAAATAACTCCTTAAGTTCCTTAAACAGCTTTTTTTATTTATTTCCCTATACCTATAGTTTCTCTTTCTATTGGGAATATAGGCAAGTTGCCGTCACGCGAGGCAAGTTGCCGTTACGTGTTGCCGCGTGTTACGGAGTGAGCATAAGTGGTGATAATATATAACGAAGTAGATATTATTAAGCTATGTATATAAACTGTGTAATAAGGTCAAAACGTTGCGTAAGGAGAGAAGGTAGGAGATCGGGAAGAAAGGGCATATATCGTTGACTTGGTTGCTTGGTCGACACGTATATAGGGCAGAATAGGGTTTAGGTCGTGGTCCTGGCAGAACTTAGCAGGATTTGGTAGAACTTAGTAGAATATGGCAGAATGCCATAGATTACCGCTAGATTGCCGTTAGATTGCCATTTTGTGGTTAGTCTCTAATTGCTGAGTCGGTAGAAATAGGTGGACGTGTATAAGGTGTCACGGGGGTGTCCCGTGACAGTACCCCCCCTTTAAACTCGAGCTTCTGCGAGGTAGGGCTGTGGTAGTTCTGAGTGGAGTTTGTGAAAGTCTTCTACGGCTTGTGTAAGTCCTATAGAGTCAACGGGTTCCTATAAGGACTCAGTAAAGCCTCTCCATTTCGTAAGATATATATATTGGCGTTTCCGTTTATCGTACTTAATATCGTCAATTCTTTTAACAAAGTACTCGTTCTTACTATCCACTTCGACTGGTAGGGGAGGGTCCTATATCTGTCTAGGCAGGGCGTCTAATACGGGGGCAGTAGGACGGAGGACTAACGTGTGGAATACGGGGTAGATTTTAACCGTATTAGGGAGCTTCAATCAGTAGGAGTAAGAGGAGACGACCTTCTCGACCTTATAAGGGCCAGCGTTCTTTTAATTAAGTTTCTTAGCAGGTCGTTTCGTGTTTAGATTTCTTGTGTCTAGCCAGACGAAGTCACCAATTTAGTAGGCTGGTGCTGGGGTTCGTTTCTTATTCGCTGCGGCTTTATAGACAGATTGGGCCCATATTATTTCGTTAGTAAGGAACTATTATAGTTCCTCTATTTTTTCTACGAATTTGTTTGCTTTTATAACTTATAAGGCTTAATAAGCAGGGTAAGGAACGTTGCTAAAGGGTTTAAAACCCATTTATGGATGCTAGCCGTAGTTAGCCAGGAACGGGGAGACCTTTGTAGTTTTTGAAACGGAATTATTTGCCGTAAACTTAGTAAATGCAAGCCAGTCAATCCAGTTATCTTATAAGTACGACGTGTATATCCAAATATACTACTCCATTATAGCATTTACACGTTCCATTTAACTATCCGTTTCCAGGTAGTATACTATAAACAACAGTGCTTTAATACGGAGTTAGGTAGTTAGTTCTTTTTAAAATATAGAGACAAACTGGCTACCTCTATTAGAGATAATCGTTTTAGGGAGTCCGTAGAGTTTCTATACGTAATTCAGGAATAGCCGAGCAACGGCAGGTGTTAATATATCGGGGCAGGCGATCAAGTGTCTTATTTTAGACAGTTGGTCTATAACTACTATAATATTCGTGCAGCTTTTACTTACGGGAAGATTAATAACAAAGTTAATTAAGATGTCCTTCTATCTTCGGTCCGGAGCAGGCAGTAGCTTTAGAAGGCCGTTATACGTCTTATATAAAGCTTTAGCTCGTCAGCAGATATGGCAGCTAGAGACGTACCTTCATATCGTGTTATATATATTCGGCCAATAGTATTCTCATTAAAGCAGTTCTAGGGTTTTTCCTTAGCCTAGGTAGCCGGCTACTAGTAAATCGTGTATATGTTTAAGGAGCTTAAGCTTAAGTTTATCGTGATTAGGGATAACTAGACGGTTTTGGTAATATAAGCGGTTTCCACAAGCTTTACATTCACTTAGAGAGATCTTCTTAAAGCGTCTAACGCTATCTTGAATTAGCTTAAGCGTCTCTTAGATAAACTCGTTATTCGGGTATTTATTAGTTATAATCTATTCAATCGATCAATTAGTTATTTTAAGGACTTATACCATAAGATCTTTAGCAGAAGGGTTAAATAGTTTAGGGCGAAGTAGGGTCTAATTTTGGTAAGAACGTGCCTCTTCTAATACTGGCGCGTCTTGCGAGCGTTGGGTTAGGGCATTAGGCTTCTAGCCTTAAACGCCTAGGTGGTACGTGATTAAGAATCGGAAATGAGACAGGTATTCTAACCAGTGGGCCTAACGGTGGCTTAGCTATTTCGTGGTCGTGAAGTACTGTAGGTTTTTGTAATCGCTAAGGACCTTAATTAGGAATCCAGCGCCTTCTAGTTTAGGTCGCCATTACTTAAAGCATTTAATAATAGCCAGCAGTTCCTTGTTGTAAATCTCGTAGTTATATTTAGCTAGGCTTAGTCGTTTTAAGTAGTATGCTATAGGGTGTAATACTCCCTCTTTGTTATATTAAGATAGGATGCCTCTAGTAACGTAGTTGGATAAGTCAGCTTCTATAATACTTATTTGGTTTAGGTTAAAGTATTAAAGCATAGGCGCGGTAGTAAATATAACCTTTAGATAAGTAAAGGCCTTCTTACATTCCTTATTAAAGATAAAGGCTTTATCCTTTTAGGTTAGAGCTATAAGGGGTAAAACTAGGGCGGAGAAGTTATTAATAAACCGTTGGTAGAAATTAGCAAATCCTATAAAGGCTCTTATATCCTTAATATTCTTAGCTTCTTACTAGTTTATAATTACTTTAACTTTCTTTAGGTCCATTTATATGCCATTTATAGAAATAAGAAGCCTAAGGTATAGGACTTCTATTTTATAGAATTTGCATTTATCTATATTTAATTATAGACTAGCTCCTTGTAGAGCTTATAGGATAAGGTTAACGTATTTCCGATATTTAGTTAGGTTATTACTATATATTAGGATGTCATTAATATAAGTAGTATAGAAGATATCTAGGTAAGGACGCAGGGTGTTATTTACGTAATGTTAAAATAAGCTTAGGGCATTTGCGAGGCCAAATAGTGTTATTAAGTATTTAAATAATCTATACCGAGTACGAAATGCAGTAAGTTATTTATCTCCTTTTGCTATATAAAGGCGGTTAAATATAGAGATAATATTAAGCTTTGTATAGTAGCGCGTCTTACTTAGTTAGTTTAGTGTCTCCTATATTAATAGGATCGGATATTAGTTCTTAATAGTAACGGTATTAAGAGCTTAGTAGTCTATATAGAAGCGTAAACCGCCGCCGGGTTTCTTAATAAAGATTACCAATACGGCTATAGGCAACGAGCTTACTCTAATAAATACTTTACTTAGGTTTTCGTCTAAATACTTTTATAGTACTTGGAGTTTATTTTAGGACATCCTATATATGGGTCTAAATCTAGGCTGCTTTCCTTCTTTAAGTATAATCTTATAGTCGTATAATTAGTATTCCGGTAGCTTATTGGCTTCCTTCCATAAGAATACTTCTAGGCGGTTATGGTACTCTACTAGTACCTTTGTAGTAGGGTTAGTATACTTCTTTAGTACTAAGGCCTTCTTAATATCAGCCATAGTGATAGCGAAGATCGTATGTTTGGGTTTCTTGGCGAGTCGCGCTAGTGGGGTAGCCCTAATTATATAGATATCTAGGGTGCCAAGCTTGCCTAGATTATCTATAGTTTCTTATTTAGGTTTAGGTTCGGTATTAGGTACAGAGTTAGTATTAGATTTAGGTTTGGGTTCTTTAAGGATTCTTTTTATAGTAGGATACTAGTCCTTCTAGTATTTTCGTGTATTAAGCTTAAGCTTCTGCTTAGCTTAGGGCGGTGCGGTGCTTAGTAATAACTTATAGAATTTAGTAGAGTTTTCGGATCCTTAGTGGATGTTAGTAGAATTCTCGTATTAATGGAATTTGGTGGATTCCTTGGGCGTAGAGTGGACATTAGTGGAAATCTTATATTAGTAGATCTTAGTAGATTTCCTAAATTGTAGTTTAGGGTTAGAGTGGTGCATTATAGAGCATTTTTACTTATAACGTGGGGCAGTAAATAGAAGCTTAAGGTTATCCTAATTAATAGTTACCTTATAGCTTTATCTAGGGTTATCTAAGGATTACTAGGTAACCTAGGGTAGTAATAAAAAGCTTAATTAGTTCTTTATGGTTTAGGTATTAGAGTCTTAGGTATACTATATAGGTAATTCGGCCTAGGACTATACGTTTACTATTAAATCTAAATACATTAATATGCTGGTTAAGGGGGGTTAAGGTAAAACCATTATCTTACGCGAAGGTCTTATTAATAAATCCTATACCACTAGCTCCTATATTAATTAGGACTTAAGTATTAGCCTATTAATTATTCTGCTAAAGATAACAGTTAACGGTTATGTTATAATCCTAAGAGTTAGAGTTTATAATATCTAAAGCATTTAACGAGATCCTAAGGCAGAACCGTCCTAAAAAGCGACTTAACTCTAAAATATACCTTTTAGTAGCGAGCGGGAAGGGGTTCCTATAGAATATTAGTTATAGCTTCGCCCTTATAAGTGGTGCTTACTAAACATAGGGCTGGAACTAGGTAAAGATTAGGGATAGTAACCGGAAGATTAATGCGGTAAACGGTTACTAGTATTAGCTGTTTATAAATTGTATTTAGGTATAGGGACGGAGCAGTAGTTAGAGAGATAGAAGTTACTTCTATCTTTAAAGCAGAGGCCTAGCTTAATGCGTCGTTCTTATTTAAAGAACCCTAGTAGGGCGTATCCTAGGGTCCTAGTGTTAATATTTATGGCGTTAGGGTGCCTAAGCTAAGATAACTTAGTAGACGTTTATAGGGCTGTTATATTATATTAAGAAGCGTGTTTCGGTATTAGGCGTAGTATATTATTATACTATTTGTTAATAACATTTGCGCAGGTATTAAGGGCTCTAGTAGGTCTATGCCTATTAGGGAGGTTTTTAGTTTAGGGCTTAAAGATTTAATAAGGCTGTTAACTAGTGCAGAGTCGTTCTAGCCAGCTTCCTTTATATAACGGTTAAATTTAGAGAAGTATACTAGGAAAATTTTCGTTGTATAGGCTATATAGTTTATTTTCCTCTAAGTAGTGGCCTAGTGGTTTAGGTTACCGTATATAGCTTTAAGAAGTATACCTAGGCTTTATATTAAGTTTAGCTAGAAAGGTTTTATAAGGTTAGCTACCTCTCCTACTAGTTAACTTAAGGCGTAACAGAATCGGTTAGCTTTAATTAGGTAGCGGTTAGTGTTACTAGTTAGCTTATTTTTAAGCTAGCTTAGAAATAATTAAAGCTTTTACTATTTACTAGTAAATACCAGAGGGTTAGGTAATTATTTAGATTATTATAATGTAGTTAGTTTAGGGTAAACAGCTATTATAGGTTTAGGGCTTACGTCCTATATATTTATCTCTAGAGATAGTATTCGGTCTTAAGGCTCTAATATAGGTATTTTAAGAGTGCGGATTTCTTCTTAGAGGTCCTTAATTAGTTGCTAGTGTCGTGTTTCTTATTTAGCTTATTATTAATTTAGGGTGGCTTAGTTTTATATAAGAGCGTCTATAAAAAAACTTCTATATCTTTACCAGTTGTTTTTAGAGTGTAGATATAATGCCGGCGGCCGTTATAGGAGTTTTATATTCGTTCTGTATATTAACGGTAGTATAGGTAGTTAACGTAACGTAGTATTACAGAGTAAGTATAAGCGGTGATAATATATAGCAAGGTAGATATTATTAAGCTATATATATAAACTGTATAAGGAGGTTAAAACGTTATATAAGGAAAGAAGGTAGGAAAACGGGAAGAAAGGATATATATTGTTAACTTAGTTGCTTAGTTAATACGTGCATAGGGTAGAATAGGGTTTAGGTTATAGTCCTAGCAGAACTTAGCAGAATTTAGTAGAACTTGGCAGAATATAGTAGAATGCCGTAGATTACCATTAGATTGCCATTAGATTGCCATTAGATTGCCATTAAATTACTATTTTACGGTTGGTCTCTAATTACTAAGTTAGTAAAAATAGGTAGATGTGTGCAAGGTATTATGGGGGTGTCCCGTAATAATACTAACCTTCCTATAAAAACTTCTAGATAAAGAGCGCGAGCTACTCCGGAAACTAGGACGCTACTATAAATGCTATTAAAAAGGCTATTATTGTGATAACCCAAACTGCCTAATAGCTAGGTTTAGTAGCCGCCGCCTAATACTTAACTTAATACCCTAAACACTAAATATATCGCTATACGCCACTACTATATAAAACAAAGATATAGTAATAGCGGTAGAGTTGGATATAGAAGCAGAAAACGCTAAGTTTTGGCCCTAAGTCGTGGGTTAGGACGCTTTAATAATAAAGGGATCTATATATTAGCTTGCTTAATAAATAACTCTATAAAGATAAATAGACGGAAATAGATAGTTTTACCTATAATAGGAAGAACTACTGAAAAATAATATAAAAGCCGTTCTATAATTAATTGCGGAGCAACTAATAAATTTATGGATACCTAATTTGTGCGTACTTATAACCTACCTACCTTACCCCTTACTAAAGCCCGCGTCCTATAACTTGCTAATAGTAGTTATACTATATAGAAGATTACCTATATAGTATAACTCTACCTAGATATAAATAGGCACTAGGAAGAACTTTAGGCCTATATTATACTACTTGCTAACTACCCTATTATCTTTAAAATAAACTAGCTTAAATAATATAACCCTACCATTAACTGGAAGAAGAGAGAAGTAACCTTTAACTCTAAATACTATAGAGAGATTTGCCTAGGGTATGGCCTAGCTGCCTCTATTTACTCCCTAGAATATTAACCTAAGGAACCCCTTATTATCCTACCTATGACTAACTATTACTATATAAATGCCCTAGCCTTCTACCGTATAGCATATAGGAAAGGCTAGACCGTTGCTATAGCTTCCTAATTATAACTATATAAGCTTAATAAAGAATAGGACTACGTCCTTTATAGTAATAGGATAGACATAGTTAACCTTTTAGAAGATAACGCCCCTACGGAACTTTACGGACTTTTATCTTTAGACTTTAAGAAGTTTATAAAGCTTAAAAAAGGACTTACTAATAAAGAACTCCGTAAGCTCCTCCTTAAGAGGTATTACAACTTTACTAATATATGCTTATAAAAGGGCGTAAATATACTCCCCCTACATTAACCCAATAACTATACTATTAATATTAAATAAGGAAAAATGCTACCTTATAAGAGACCCTACTTAATATTAAAAAATAAACTTTCAGTTATAAAAAAGTATATCAACAAGCACCTTAATAAAGGATTTATTCGTCCTAGCATATTACTAGCAGCCGCCCCTATTTTTCTTGCTAAGAAGCTAAAAGAAGGTATTTAATTCTACGTTAACTATAAAGGACTTAATGCTATTATAATTAAAAACTAATACCTAGTACCGCTTATACGTAAGACCCTTAAGCGGCTTAGTTAAGCTAAAATCTATACTAAGCTTAATATTATTGCCGCCTTTAACTATTTTTAAATACGGGAAGGAAATAAATAGAAAACCGCATTTATATCGCGCTTTGGCCAATTTAAATATACTATTATGCCCTTTAGCGTATATAACGGCCTAGGCACCTTTTAAAGCTATATTAATAACGCCTTACGGGACTACCTTAATAACTTCTGCTCTGCGTACCTGGATAATATACTTATTTATAATAATAACCCTTTTAAATATACCGAATATATTTAAAAGGTCCTATAGCGCCTTAGGGACGCAGGACTTTATATTAATTTAAAGAAATGCGAATTCTTAGTTACAGAAGTAAAATACTTTAGACTAATTATTACTATTAAGGGTGTCTATATAGACCCTAAGAAGGTATATATAATTACTAAATAGTAAGCCTTTAACTGTATTAAAGACGTATAAGCCTTCCTTAGTTTCGCTAACTTCTATTAGAAATTTATATACAACTTTTTAGGCGTAGTAGTAATACTTATAGTAATAATATAAATAAAGGGCCTTTTTATAAAAGGAAGAAAAACGCATTTATGCTTTACTGTCACGGCACTGACCTGACACGTTGTTATGACTCAGTGTTGTCATGACACGAGCACAGACCTGACCCCTGAGCGACGTGTATATATACCGCCTCACCTCCTACATAGATCCTCACACGACATCGTTTGTCAATCATACACAGTTATCTCGTATATCGTACCTTGACAGTCCGCACGTACTATGACAGTATGTCGTGTCATCTTATACGCTCCCGGTAGGGCTTTGTTTCCACCGTTCCAAAGCTCCGTTCTAAAGCTACGACCCTACCCCGGGCGGGATTCTTACCCTCGTTCTACGACAATCTCTATACGTTAAATCCATTCGAACCGATCTCCTCCCCGTCTCCTCTTTGAGTTTCTAAGCTGGTAGCAGGGAGACACCCTGCGGGCTATAGTTTCTCTTTTTAGTCTCTAAGTTTCCTAGGCCGGCAGTAGGGAGACACCCTGTAGGCTATAGTTCCTCTTCTTAGTCTCCAAGTCTCCGTATCTAGCTATGCTACTACTTTACGTCCCGAGTTTCTAAGCCGGCTGTAGGGAGACACCCTATGGGCTATGTTCCTCGTGTCTTAATTACAGTGTAAGACTATAGGTTACGATCTCGTCTCCGTCTCCGTCTTTAAATTTGTATAGATAGTACTTTAAGTTTACCGCGATAAGAATCTACGTTTTAACCTTGATCTCTACCAAGCCTTTTAAGTCTACGCAATAACCTCGATCTCCGTAACCCCCAAGCCTTTTAAGTCTACGCCTTAACCTTAATCTCCGCAACTTTAAGCCTTTTAAGTGTTAATATCCGCCATACACCCCGTGGATAAATTTTTTCTCATCTCCTTCGTTTTACCCCTTTGCCTTTAGCTTTATTTAGTGCTCGAGACAAGCACTAGCGGAGAGCGATATAGTAGGGATATAGGTAAGAGGGTCTAAGGACTGTAAGGACGAGGACCTTTAGAGGACTAGAAGGACGAGAACCTTTAAGGACTGGAAGGATGAGGATATATATGGTCTATTTTTTTACTTCCGTGTTTTTACTGCCGTCACTTAGCTCACAGGAGCTCGCCTTGTTAGGGAGGGATATACTGTTACGGCACTAACCTAACACGTTGTTATGACTTAGTGTTGTTATAACACGAGCACAGACCTGACCCCTAAGCGACGTGTATATATACCGCCTCACCTCCTACATAGATCCTTACACGACATCGTTTGTCAATTATACACAGTCACCTCGTACATCGTACCTTGACAGTCCGCACGTACTGTGACATTTACCTAGACGCCTAAATACGAGAAGGCGTTCTAAGACCTTAAAAATGCCTTTACTAAAGTACCTATCCTAGCTTACTTTATACTAGGGCGATAACTCTATCTTAAAACCGACTCCTTAGACTATGTTAACGCAGGTATTCTTTCCTAGATAGGTAATAACGGCCTCCTTTACCTAGTTGTATTCTACTTATTTAAGCTTATATTATAAAAGTATAACTATAAGATCTATAATAAAGAACTCCTTACAATAATATAAGCGTTTAAAGAATTCTTACTAAAACTTTTCTTATTAGAGCCTAACTAGCTAACTAAAGTCCTTATAGACTATTGCAACCTTAAGTACTTTATAATTATAAAGTAGCTAAACCAACGCCAAGTATATTAGAATAAGTTCCTCTTTAGTTTTAACTTTAAAATTATATATAAACTAGGAGTATAAGGTAATAAGCCTAATAGCCTAATACGCCGCTTATAAGACCTTCCTTAGTCTAAAGATAACCCTTATAATTAGTTCCAATAATAGATAATCCTAAAAGTACAAAATTTGGCCTTAGGCATACTACCTATAATAGAGCTAACTATATCTTAGCTTTATACTATAAAACTAAAGTTACCTCCCAAAATTAATAAGCTTATTACTATGGTATATAACACCTCTATTAACTTATTACTATATTAACTTATTACTATAAAGACTGCTAGCGCTTATATACTACCTACTAACCTCTAAAGCTTAGGCTAGATTAATATAGCAGCCTTAGAAGTAAAAGAGAATAGGCTCTATTATAGAGGCCGCCTATTTATCCCTAACTTAAAAAATCTATAACGGTAACTAATCCAAATAGCCTATAACCTCTAATTAAGCGGCTATTTAGGCAAAGGAGGGACCTATAAGCTTCTCAGCCGATACTACTTCTGGCTAAAAATAATAGACTTAGTTAAACACTTTATAGGCGCCTGCTACGGTTATAAGTGCGCTAAAGCCTTTAATATAAAGTACTAAGGACTACTACACCCTCTATTAGTACCTATATAACAATAGACAGATATTACTATAGATTTCGTTATTAATCTACTACCTTATAAACGACACGGCCGTACCTATAATAATATCCTTATAATAATATACCGACTTATAAAAGAGCGCTACTATACCCTAACTAAAGGCGTAGCTATTAGCGACATTATTAACGCCTTTCTTTATAAAACCTACTAATTATATAGGCTACCTAACTTAATTACGTCCGACTAAGGTATATAATTTAACTCTAATATATAGAGATAAATCTGCTAACGCCTTAGCATCTTTATTAAGATATCTATATCCTTCTACTATAAAACCGCTAGGTAACCGGAAAACGCTAATGCTAGTATAAAAGCGTACCTATAATAGGTAGTCGCCTATAGTTAAAATAACTAGGTAGATTACCTTCTACTAGGTAAATTTATAGCGAATAACTACGTCTTAACTACTATAGGACTTACCCTATTCTTTGTAAATAAGGGTTATTACCCCTAATCTGGTATAGAGCCACTAGAACCTATTAATAAGAAACTGCTATATAGAAAACGCCTTAAGATATTACTTGCTGACTAGTATATAGACTATATAAAAAATCTACTTAACTACTATAAGGGAGAAATGGCCTAGGCTTAAGTAAAGTAGGCTTACTTTACTAACTATTATAGAACGCCACCACCAAAGATGCGTGTTAGCGATTGGGTATAGCTAAATATATATAATATCTCTATATAGAGGCCTATAAAGTTACTCGAATATAAGAACCTCGGCCCCTATTTAATTAAATAAGTTATTAATAGGGGAGCTGTATATAAGCTAGAGCTTTTACCTACCCTAGCTACCTATGGGATATAGCCTATATTTTACCTATAGCTACTACACCTTTATTAGCCTAACCCCTTACTAGGGCAGATATAGTATAAACCCCTACTAGTACTAATCCAAAATAAGAATAAAGATAAGAACCATAAGGAGCGGACCATTAAATAAATTATTAACTTTAAATACTTTAGTAAAGGTAGAGGATAACGGCTCTACTATAGAGCTATATATATAGGATTTAATATAAACTAGCTAGAATAGTAACTATAGGAAGACTTTAAAAATGTAAAGGACCTAATTAATAACTTTTACTACGCAAACCTATAGAAACTAGGCCTAAGTAGAGATTTTATACCTAATCCTCTATAGAAGCCCTTTTAGAGTTAAACCGTTATACATTACCATGTAAGGGCAAATTACCGTTAAATTGCCGTTAGATTATAGTAAAGTGCGATTATATAACCGGAATATTACTAAGATATCTAGGAACTTTAACTGGTAGTTAAAGTTATCTAATTAGTTAGATTTTTAGATGCTAAGCCTTATTATATAACGTTATTTTAAACCTTTAGCAATACCCCCCCTTTTCTTCTTTTCTATACCTTAAGTGTCCCTTTTATATATATATAGTAACCACAGCGTCGCCGGAGCTCCGCCTTTATAGGAGGGAGGATAGTATTACGGAACCCTACCGCAGGGGCCTCTATAGGAGAGCCCCGTGCTTTTACATATACCTCGCGTATAGCTTATATTAGCTACGCGTAGGTATATCACCTCCTTACGCCCTTGACCCTTACGATTGATTGCGTAACGTTTTATAGACTCCTTAAATATATACGCTTTATAGCCACTGCCCCCGTCCCGTAATATTATTACTAATATATATAAAAACAAATCCTAAATACTTAATTTAAAAAGCCACACTACCTTATCCTTAGGGTTAGGATTAATATCTATTAGCTTTTTAAAGGACGGCTAATAGAAATAAGATATATAAATAGGTATAAAAATAGGGATAGGATAATAAAGTATAGTATGAGCAGAGATTATTAAACGCTTAATATTAATATTAGGTCTAAACTAATACAAATAAAGCTTTTAGGGCGTAAGCTTATAGTTAATAAAGATATATTTAAGCCTAAAATAAATAGAGATATTAACGGGCTAGTATATTCTAGAATCACTAAGACCTTACTATAGTAACTATTAGTTACCTATTTGCTAGATACCTAAAGGGTAACCTACCTAATAACGTATTATATTATACTCTTTTAAAACTTAACGTATATATATAAACTCCTTTCTATAATATACGGCGACCTTCTTTTTATTACCTCTATCTCTTACATTATCCTTAATATACTAACTTTGCTCCTTTATTAGGCATTATTAGCTAGCTTACTAGGAATTATAGGCTATATAAATAGCCATAGCGCAGTCTTAAATTCAACCCGGATATTTAGCATTAGTGTTAAAATAAGAGAAAGCCGAGGCAATATAATAGTTAAGAATATTAAAGAATTATTACTACTTAGGCCTAGGCTATTAATGTTTAAAGTTAGTAATAGAAAAGCTTACCTTAACGTAACTACCGCTCCTAGTACATATATATTAATTATAAGAACTAAAGGTATTAAACCTTATATTGTAGGTCTTATTATATGCCTCTAAAATCCTCTTATTAGACTTTTAGTCTTTTAAAGATATATAAGTAAAGTTATTTAGGTAGGACTAGTACTAATTACGGGTTAGTAGGGGTTAGGGTTTTATATATAGTGGTAGGGCTAGAATATACTAAGAAATTAGCTTAAAAGAGTAGTTAGTAAAAGAATAAAGAGGTATATTAAATTAATAATAAATTAAAGATATATCTAAAATTAAATAAAAGTTAATAGGGGAAAGTAAAGTATTAAAAAAAATAATTAAGCTTAATAAGTAAGGTGTTTTTAACTTTACCTTCTAATACCCTTCTAGTGTATAGCCATAAGCCTACTAATATAACTTCATTATAATAGCGCAATTTAAAAGAATATATATATATAAGCTATTTAACCATTACCCTCTTATAAACACTAATTACGCAGCTAAGGGAAAGTAATTAAGACGATAATTAAAAACGTATATAGGTTTAATTATACCTAAATAATATTAGAGTATTAAAGAATAACGTTATAGACGTTCTTAATAATTGTGTAATAGCTATAAATACTATTATAAAGTGTCTCTCCTATTTACTAAGCAATAGAGCTACGCTAACTATATAGTATATAATTACTAAATTAAAAAGCATATATACTAAATCTTAAGAGATAAGTCTCTTTAACTAACTAATTAATACCTTAACTGTATTTAATAGCCTAAGGACAAATATAGAAGTAATGTTTTAGTAATATAAGGGATTATAAAACAGGATTATAAGAAAAAATTATAGACTATATTTTAATAGTTAAAGATAATAGTAAGCCAAGGCCCTATATATTAAATCCTATACTAAAAGGTTCTATAAAACTATACTAGGTATAACGGCTTAAACCGTTAAACAAATGCCTTAACGGACGCCTAAATAAATACTTTAAAGGTAAAGCGAACAAATGCTATATTATAAAGATATTAAGCTAAGGAGCAAGAGAAGGTGGTAAAGCTATGTCTATATATATATATGCCAAGTCTTAAACAAACCCTTAACTAAGTGACGCGCTCTAGCGCCATTACGCTAGGAATGCTAAATTGCCTATAATACTAGTAATTAATTATAGGCTAGTATAAAGGCTTAGAAGTAGAGTTGCATAAAAATCCTTAAGTTAACTTAGGTAGTTACTAGAATGCTTTTAGTAGGCTTCTAATAGATTTTCTAGTAATCCTTATATCTTTTCTCTAGTTATCTTTTTTTCTTATTAAGGGTTTTAAGAGTTTAAAGTAGGGGTTAAATAGATAATATATAGCGGTATACTAATATCTCTCTAAACGCCCTTTGGGACAAGCCCTTATAATCTCCCTTTACTATAAGGTAATAGCGATTAGGGGCTAACTATAAGAAGGGGGGGGGCAATATAAGGGATATTATTATGGTTACCTTAGGTTGCCCTTAGGGCAACCCCTAAACGCCCCTTAAATAGTTACTAGTTATATATTAAAGGCATATACCTATAGTATATAGTCTTTATAATCCTAGAGGCCTTACTTTTTTTAAAAATTTGTCTCCTCTACAATCTATCTATTCCTATAATCGTGCCTTATAGCCCCCTATCTATAAAGTCCCCTTATAGCAGTTCTATAATATAGGGATTTTTATTATTAATATTACTTTTCCCCTATATATACGGAGTAGTCTATATAGGCCTACGCTAGGGATCCGAATTAGACGGTAAGTAATAAATAAATAGTAATAATAATAATAATTACTATAGTTTACCTCACGCCTATCTATAATTATTCTTTCCTAAATAGAGCCGTTAGGAAATTAAAGAGATTACTTTGAAAGAGTAATAAAAATTAGTTATTTTAGTTATTTTAAATCGATATTAAACTATATAAGGCCTTAGCTTAATTATAAATCGATAACTCTACAATTAAGGACTCTAAATTAACAATCGCAATTAGGTAGTAGAACGAGTAGGGAGCTAAGTAGAAAGTCAAAGTAGAGACAATTAAGGCCTTAAACCTCTCAAAAGCCTATAAAATACATAGTACGGTAAAACGAGATTAATTAGCCGAACTTTAAATATTAAATCATTACGTTTTAGAAGCTATATAGATAATATACTAGTATTAAAGGCTTTAATTAAGTTGATTAAGTTGATTTTAGTAGGGTCTTGGCGCTTAAAACCACGCCTTTTCTAAACAGGAGGGAGACATCTTTTTGCTCCGTTATCCTAAAAGATGCACAATCTGAAGGCGATCTACAACCGAACGTTGCCTTAGTCTATCCTGTTTCAAGATCAACTATCGACCAAGCAACTACGTTACATTGCTAATTTTTCAAGAGCGGCAAGCCAGGTCGAAATAAATACGTTAGGAAAACCGGATAGGAGATAGCCCGGGGCTAGCCCAGGGTACCTTTAGCCAAATTCGCTGATCTGCTTACATATACTTCTATCGATCCAATGCAAATTAGAAGAAGATGAGGAAAACTCTATCTATTCAAACTATAAAGAAAAGAAACTATATACATGAGGAAAATGTAGGCAACAAAAAAGGTGGGTACAAGGGGGATACAGGCAACAGAAACAGCGTGAGTCATAGGGTGATAGGCAACTGGAACTGGAACAGGGTAATCGGCAGAATCCGACCTGGATCGACAACTTCTTACCTAGAATTAGGCCGGACCTAAGCCTAAATTGGGCTTAAATTAAGCCCAAAATAATTTGATTTTCTCCAAAAGTAAATTATAGTTAACGTAGGTGATGGGGTTATAAAGGTGTCCCTAGTTATAAAGGTTTGCAGTTTTGCAAACAAATTTTGTCTATGCGCTTGCTTCGTCTGTGCTCCGACGCGCTTATCAAGTGCTAATGTTCAAACCCTTTATAACTAGGGGCACTTTTATAACCCTATTACCTACGTTATAGATTATAGAAATTCTTACTAAATAAACTTTTGATAAATTTTTTTTTTGTTAATAATTTGTCAGGGCACTGAGCAGGCTGATGGAATGATACATATGATACTCTATGAGGAAGAATCTCAGGGGCTCGAAGGCCCCGAGAAGATATCTACACGATGGCCCGCGCGCTGTCACGTGACATGTCGCTGAGCTCAAAGAGACTGCCCAAGTACCCCCCCCCTACCAACATAATTTAATAGCGTGGCTATTATAACTATATTATTAGCTTTTAAATATTAAGCGAGATTAAGTAAGACTAGTTAAACGTTAAACACTATTCTTTTT
>Ga0307515_10008546_pt1 | contig 19935 bp, 3 predicted proteins | sample 17_EM_MG_FD_194513 | JGI IMG/M metagenome (GOLD analysis project Ga0307515, IMG submission 194513) | Populus trichocarpa ectomycorrhiza microbial communities from riparian zone in the Pacific Northwest, United States - 17_EM | ecosystem: Host-associated > Plants > Roots > Unclassified | place... | reverse complement strand
TGGTGTTTAGATTACTCTTTAGCTCTTTTAGTATAAGTATATACGACTAATAGCATTAAGAGCTTTTACTAGCTATTGAATTATTTATAAAACTAATATTTAGCTTTTACTTTGCTATAGACCCTTATAAGGGCTGCTTAGTATATATAATAAGTGTTTATTATATCTTTTGGGTGGACCCGTACTCCTCTATAAAGCTTAAAAATAATTTAATTAGGTTATTAAACCACTCTAGGATATTAATCTGCTCTGCGCTTTTAGGCTAGTTACGCTAGCCGCTCTTAGCGTATAGTAGATTGTCCCCTTTCTTATATTTCTTAAAAATAGTAGCGCTTACCTCTTTAAGACCTTCTACTCCTATAAAGAATACTTTATATAAGCTAGGAATCCCTATATAAAGAGAGCCTAGCTCCTCCTTTAGAATATAATCTATATATTTCCTATATTTAGACGAGTTAGTAAAGCTGCTTATATTGCGCAGATGTGGGGTTTGTTAAATATAAAGTGGTAGCGGTTAGGGGGGAGGCGTGGACTCTGTTATAGTGGTAATAGTATTACTCTAAACGCCCTTATCCAATTCGCGATTAATAACTGTTTTTAGGAAAGGGGTAAACCGTTTAATATTAAAGTCATTAGAATTAACTAAAGGGAGGAGTTAAAGAAGGTTACTATAAAGAGTGCCGCGGCTAGCGCTAGACGGGAGTAGTTAAGTAGTAAAAAGGTTCTGTAATACTAGGATAAGGTTAACTATAAGATTTTTAAGCCTTATATATGTATTAGAGAGAACCTATAATAGATAAATTAATAATTACCTTTATTGCCTATCTAGCGTAAGAAGTCCGAAGAGCTAGAGATGCCTAGATCCTAATAAGTTAAGTTAGATAAATTATAAAAGCTATTTAGTCCTTCCCTAATAGGATTTGTTTTAATTATATCTAATTTAGAGAGATTTGCTATTATAAGTAAACGCGCAAAAAGCTAGATTAGGAGGGCCGGCGTAGTAGGCGGGTAGGTAGGCAGAGAGAGGAGATTAAAGAGGCTAGTATATAAGGACGGTATAATAGTAAATAAATATAGGGAGGTTAAGAATACATTAGGCGCGTCTTATAATGAGGGAATAACTAGGGAGAAAAGTATAAGGAAGAAAGTAAGGTGTAAGCAAACGTAAGGATTAAAGATTAGGCGTAAAAAAGTTAAGCTAATTTAATATAGCTTAGACTAAGGCTTTATAGGGCTTAGTTAAATACTAAGCCACAATAGCCTAAATGCGGGTAGGTAGCGTTTTTTAGTCTATAACTAATTATACTTATTAGTTTTAGTTTGTTCCGTAATATATAAAGCTTTAATATAGCGGGGCTTTTATATAGTAAGGCTAAAGGGGGGCTAAAGAACGGGTTAACTATAGGGTTGATTATATAAGCGCCTATAAACGATTATATAGCTAGTTCTAAAACAAGCTAAACTTAATACGCTAAATATAGATATAGTTAACCTTCCTAAAAACAGGTTCTAGTTCCTAGAACTAAAACTAGTTTTTAAAATTACACCCCTTTTTATAGTGGTTAATTGGCCTATATCTAAAATAGAAATTAGAATCTAGTCTTTAGAATTAGATCTAGTTTTTAGAATTGTAATTTAAGCTAGAACCTAGAATTAGGATATAGTCTTTAGAATTGGATCTAGTTCTTAAAACAAGATTTTTTTTTTTAGTTAAAACTTAGGCTAATATTAAGGGGTATATCTAATATTTATTCTTAATATTCCCACCCTATTAATATAAAATTTAGAGCTAACTCGTACCCTAGTTACCCTATAAAACGTATGCTATTAATTATCTAGTACTATAGTAATGTGTTTAAAGTAAAGGTCACTATTAAGGTTAAAGCGAGCCATAAATAAGATTTTTTAAAAGTAAAAGGAAACCTTTTTATAAAAGGCTAATAGATTAAAGTTCTATCCTATACTAGTTAAAAAGACACCAGTGTATTTTAACTAGGTTAAAGAGGGTAGGCTAACGGAGGCTAATTCTAAGATATCTGGATTAAAAAGTAATAAGTCTTTTTATTATAAAGGACTAAATAAGTTATAGGCTGGCTAATATATTACTACCAAGTATATCTTAAGCTTACTGTAAGTAAGTCTTTTAACTTTAGTCTAATATATAAAAACTTGTTCCTTTATATGCAAACAATAATAAGACATTCTTAATATAGAAGTAACTAGATAGAAACAAAATATTAAGCTAAGGAAATCCTAATTAACGTCTTAATTCTTAATAAATGCTAAAAGAGATAAGCGTAATTGCAAAAATCTGTCCTTATAAGAAATTTATTATTCCTTAGGCTTTTTAGAACCTCTATTTTTAGAACCTTTATCTCTAGTATAAACCGCCTTTCTTTTGCAAATCCTTTTCCCTAATAGCTCTTTTAATAAACCCTCTAATGCCCTTTTAGTTATCTCTATTATAATATCTTAAAGTAGTTTATATATTTTAGTATAATAATAAAGGAAATAAGGATTCTTAGTATAGTATATTATAAGTCTTTCTTATAGTATGTTTACGGCTAAAACCTAAGTAGGATATTAGTATATTACTATAATAGGACTGTATAAAGATATGATTTCTCTATAACTAGGATTTCGGAGATATATTATGTCCTCTATTATATAATAAGTAGGTAACTAGGATATAAGATACTTTACTTATTTACTTAAGATCTTAGTATTAGAAATTATTAATACTTTAAATAGATATATATAGACTAAGCCATTCTCTGCTTAATTATTAGTGTTGCTAAATAATATAGGTGTCTTGTAAATATACCTCTAGGTACTGGCGAAATATATTTAAAACCTATAACTATATTTATCTACTAGGATAAGCCTTTAATATGGTTTTTATTTGGTTAAAGTAAGTCTATTTTAGCCTTACTATAGTCCTCTATTAGCTTAGGTAAGTCTATTTTAATTTTGCTATAGCCTTTTAAATCCCTAAAGTAACTAAGGTATATTTTTTATATACTTGCCCAAACCGTATCCTTTTATATATTATCCTTTATATTATTGCCCTTTTTATAAAAACTGGCCTTATTAGGTGTTTAGGTAGGTATCTACTCCTATATATAACTAGAAAACTATAATTATTTCTCCTCCCTGCTATTAGATACCGCGTCTTTAGCGTTAATATAATTTTAAGACAATTTAGGGTTTCTAGTAGGTTGACGATTAGGTATAATATCTTTAGGGAGGTAGTATATAGTAATGTCTTTATAAGCACTAGTAATGTCTTTATAAGTACTAATTAAGGGCCTATAGGCTATATTAGCAATGTATTTAAATTTAGTTAAGGTAATATATATAATATCTGGTATTTTTATAAGGATAGTAAGGGATATATAATTAAGAGATTAAATTTAAAGGTAAGTTAAATTAATGGCATATAAGAACTAGGAGCACGATATTTATATTCTATTTCTCCACTAGGGCGGAGTTAGGATAGAAGGTAGAAGGGAAAGGCGGAGTATACTAGCCGCCCCTTTCTACTTTATGTGGTATCTATAGTACAATATTTAGTAGCTATAATTACTCTTAGCTTATATATCGTCTGCGCCTAAGACTATAGGTACCTAAAGTAATCTATAAGTGAGGTATTATTAGGGGTAGCTATTAGCTAAGCTGCTACTAAACTTAAATGGCTAATAATCCCTAATGGACGCCGCATACCTTAGTAGGGTTTAAAAGCGTTTGTATAAAGTTATAAACTAAAATTAAAAGTTAAAAATAACCCCTAATAACGCCTCTTAGTAGAAATAGTATTATATAATTTACTTTTAACGCCTATCTTTCCCGGAGTAAGACACTACCTAAGTAATAGACTTATCCTAGCTAGTCAATCTTATATATTAACCCCCTATCTATAGTAAAGAAGCTATTAGTGCCTTTAGGGTGGTTTAATTGCTATTCTAGCTACTTTTTATAAGCGCTCCGCCTTATATAGGTAGTAATTAACTTTTATTAATCTGCCTTACGTTAGGGGAGATCTTTTACTTAAAGCGCTAAGTAGCCGGTACTTAGAGGTTTATAGGCTTGTTTTATATCCTAATAATATTAACTACAATTTCTTCTTAAGTGGTATCCGTAACCCTAAGTACCTATAAGCATAGTATCCCTAAATTGTTAGCTAGTAAGTAGGCGTTTATAGATAGAAAAACCAACTTTAGAGATGACGGTAACGTAGAGGCGTTAGCTAGTTAGGAAAGTGACTTTAGTAATAAAGATTAAGAATAGGACGTAGAGATATTATATAATGGAGAAAATGGTTTTAGTACTAAAGATTAAGAAATAAGGGCAGATATTAATAAAGAGATATTAAGCAATAAGGCTATATAGGCGATGGTTAGATATAGTAGCCTTGGCTTTATAGTCTTAAATCTATAACTATAGGATATAAATATAAAGAAGATTTCTAATAAAAGCTGGTAAAAGGGTTAAAACTTTAGCTACTTTTTATTTAGCCTATCGCGAAATAAAACAATATTTTACTATTTCTACTAGAGTTTCTGCCCGCTTAACTTATAGCGAGCTATAAAGAATTTATAATAATCTATGCTTTTACTCGGGTAAATTTATTTACTACCTTAAAAGCGATAATAAAAAGTAAATCTATGCTAACAACCTAGGATTTTTTAAATTTCTTATGGACCTGGGATATATACCACCTTAGTAACTATTAGTTGTGTTTAAGACTACGGTACTTATAGATTTATATCTTAAGGATATAAACATGTTTTTTTATAGCGTTTTCTTTTTATTTAAATTATTTCTCTGCTTATAGTATATAGCGGTTATTTATCTATTCTGGTATAGTGAAGAGGGGTAATTAAGTTACGCGAGAGGGCTTAAACTTATTTTTTATTTATTTTTTATATCCGTTGTATTATACTACGTATAATACTGCGCATGCAGCCTCTAGGCTATAGCGCTATAGTCCTATATACATGAATCCCTTAGGGCAGCTTAATATATACTAGTAACTATGTCCTAGTAGTTTATAAGCCCCTAAACTAGGGGTTTATAGTTCCTTAGTAAAATACTAAGTTATAAGCAACTACTAGGAAATAAGAAAGTGGTGGAAAACTATAAGAAATAAGAAGTCCTAACGCCTATCCCTGTCCTTTTATAATATATTTCTATCCTTTTGCTTACTAATATCTCTTTACTAAGAGCCTAGTAGGAGTTACCTCCTTCTATAAATCCTACTGTTATTAGCCACTTTCTAGTGGCTATTCCTGTCCTACTTAGGAATAGAAAAAGCGCCTCTCTTCCTTTTTGTGTACAAAATAGCTTTTTTAAAAAGAGAGAAGAGCCTAGTTTCTTTTGCATTTCTTTTCTTTCTTCTCTATATGGGTTGCAGTCTAGTAGTAGGTGCCTAGGGGTTTGTAGTGCTCTACATTCCCTAAAGCATCTACTATCTTTATCTTCCCCCTCTATTACTTTAGAGAAGGATTTAAAATAGCCTTTTCCTAGCTTTAGCTAAAAGAAAGCTAATTGTAGCCTTTTAGGATATTTATCCTTAGGGGCTTTAAAGAAAAAAGGAATAGCTTCCTTTACAGATCCTAGTATAGTGTTTTCCTTTATTCTTATTCTGTTGCTAGTTATTTTTCCACTATTCTAGTATCTTTTCTCTTGCTGCTCTCCCTATATAGGTTAGGGAGGTATAAGAAGATTGTAGTTTTCTTCTAGAAAGGCCCTTTTTAGCTAGCTTATCTGCTATTTTGTTTTTATAGATTCCTAAATAGCTAGGAACCCAGTAGAAGTTAATAGAGATCCCCTTACTAGCTAGATAGGAACAGCTTTGCGTAATTTTAAAGACTAGTTCTTACCCCCCTATAAGAGAATTAAGCTGTAATCTCTTAATAGCTACTTGGCTATCTATAAAGATATAGACTTGTTTCTCTTCTAGTCTTTGTTATTTTAGGTATTCTAGGGCCCTATGGACTGCATAGATCTCTACGTCTATAATTTCCATATAGGGTTTTAGATTCCAGTTTGTTACATATTTAATCCTATTCCTCTCCTCTATTTTACATACGGCAGCTGCATTTAATTTATTGCCTTTAGAGCTATTTATATAGTATATATCTACTAAGTCCCACTGTAGGGATTCTTGTAGATTTTCTACTAGTCTTAGATTTTCTTGTGCAGCTTCTTCTTTACTACCTTTTGAGATAAAAAAGGATGCATAAATAGGAGGAGACCACGGTTTTTGCCATTCTAAAGAGATTCTCTCTATTTTCTAATTTTAAATTAGCTGCTAAACTTTAGAGGCTAGAGATAGTAGCCGTGTCTTTGGCTGTAAGAGGTACTTTATAGTAGAGTTTCTTGGGCTAGAACTAGAGCTAGAACTAGCTGCTAACTCGTCCCTATCTTTGTTAATCTCTTCTATATAGACCTTCTTAATTACGTGGTTTTCCTTAAATTTTAGGATTCTTAAGCTTAAACTTATAGCTACGCTTATAGGGCTATTTATATAGGAACTTCTTTAAGTATATGTAAGGGGTCTTTATATAGGAACTTCTTTAATATTTTTAGATCTAGGACTTATATATTTCTTTTTTTTATAGTTCTAGTATTTTCCTAATATTTGCTTCCTATTTATATACTAGGCGTTAATAAAGGGCGCTAGGTTAGATCACCCTGCTTATATAATTACCCTACTTATATAATTACCCTACTTATATAATTACTCTACTTATATAATCGCCTAGCTTATATAATTACCTAGCTTACACAATTACCTAGCTTATATAATTACTTAGTTTATACAATCGCCTAGCTTATATAATTACCTAGCTCCTACAAGCCCCTAGCTTTTACAACCTCCTAACTTATAGGACTAAAGCTACAGCCACTGAATTTATTAAGATCCTAGCTATATATTTAGAGGACGCTACGCCTAACTACCTAGCTTGCTATTTTTATAGAATTCCTTAATTAATTAATAGTGCCTATTTGGAAAATATCCCTTAATAACTTCCTATAACAGAAATTTCTTATTACGCAATTTTATAAGGAGATTTACTTCCTTAACTGTCTATGCCGGATTTTTAGCGTAAAGGATATAGCTATAACGGCGCTGATACATACCCGGTATTTTCCCTAACAGGGCTTTTATAACATTATCTTATAATAAAACTATAAGTAATACCTATTAACCTAGCTCTATTAGGATTTAATCTTTATAGGGTATCTAATTTTGAGACTAGGGCTCCTATAAGGCTTTATTTGCAATAACAATCTTTTAAAAATATTAGTAAAGCTATTAGAAGTTATATCTAAGAAAAGAAACTAACTAGTAATATACGCTAAAACTTTATATCTAGGTTATAGGGTTATAAGAGATTCTATATATTACTTAACCTAGTAAATATAAGTAATATATAGCCTTAGTAGGATAAGGTATAAGACGTATAGGATTAGGTATATCTCCGAAATTTAAGTTAGTAAATACGGCACCTATCTAGCAATATTTATAAATAGAAACCTATTCTGCCTTAAAAAGTATATAATAGCTTTCTCTTTATTTATCTATTTACTACTTACTCTAGCATTAAGAAAAAGGCTATAATATTTCTGCTTATAACCTAATATTGGTCTGTTAAGCTTAAATAAAATACTACCCTAACTATTACTATCCTTAAAGGTTATATTTATTAACTTAAATTATTCCTTAATTAATTAAGACTTGCGTGTGGATGCTAAGGGCTTATTATTTGTATAAGGGCTAGTCAAGTTATACTTTATAAAGTATTAGTGGAGTCTTACTAGGGAAAGGCTAATAGTGTAAACTAACAGTTTGGGTGGTTTTTAGAGAGCTAAGTTAATTATTATTAAGCGGGTAATTAGCGCTGGTAGCTTTAGATTAACTATTATTAGTAAAACCCTCGCTAGATACTAGACTAGTCGCTTTTAACTTATTAAGAATATCTATAAAGTAAACTTTATTATTTAGATTAATAGATTTCATTAATATTAAAAATAATAGTAATAGATCGCATTACTAGAGTAATTAATTAAAGTATATCTTATATTAAAACTATAAGAGGTGTAGTAGGAGCGTTAGCAGTAATTAGGAGGACATTTAGCGGAATATATCTATTTAATAGAGTACTAGGCGGCTAATAAATGCAATAACGCTACTAGTATAACTCTCCCTTAATATACGAGCGCTATAATTTTAAGAATTTTAGACGTATATATAAAATTTTATATTATAGTATAAGCAGATTTATTTAAAGACTAAAGGATTAATTTTAATTATATGCTAAAATTTCAACTCTAAACTAGATATAAATAACTACTATTAAAGGCCTATAATATTAACGGGTTAATATAGCTTCTATAAGAGAGCATTCTGCACGCCTTTCTCTTTAATATAGTTTTATAAGTCTTAGAGATTTATCTAAATTATAGTTAGCTATTTAATTAAAATAAATATTATATAGGAGATATTAAATATACTTAAACTAGGAATGCGTTAGAGTGATTATATATTACCTTAGAGAAAGCAGATATATAGATAATATCCTATAATTTTCGCCCTCTAGTTCTTCTATAAAGAAGACTAAGGAAATCCCGTAGAGACTTAGGGAACGATTAAATTATACTATAAGAGAGTAACTTTATAGTCCTCTTATCTAGGCAAGTGCTAAGAATTTCACTTAATATTATATTATTAACTATTTAGGGGACTTGTTAGTATATACGTATAAGATTTACTAGACCCCTTTACTAGTTATTTCGGCCTATAGTAATTTAATTAGATAATAGACTGGTGCTAGAACGCTTAGAATTATTTAACTTTAAAAATACTATTTCCTAGCTTTATAAGCTCTTTATAAACTAACTAATACTAATAATAGGAGACGCCTTTTCCGGATCTGACTCGACAGATTATAGGGTACTCGGTCGTTAATAAAGCTTAATAATTAATACACCGTATTTAAAATCTTAATCCTAACTATAAGCGGCTATTAAAGTGCTAATAATTAATATAAGAGGCAGCTAAGTACAACGCATTAAAAAACTAATAGTTAGCGTAATTTAGTAAGTTACGGCTTTAATAAGTAAGCTAATAGTTAAATAAGCATCTATATTAAAAGTAAAGAGTAGCTGTAAATAGTTAGCGGAAATAGGATAAACTAGGGAATGGTTTAAAAGGAGCGGTGAAAATAGTAAAGTAGGGTAGTAATAAATAAAAGGTGTAGAAGACGCGTTAAGGCAACTAGTAGAGTAGACAATAAAGGTAATTATATATCCCTAGCGTAATAGGGCGGAAATCAACTCTATATATTAGGTATTTCCGTATTCTTTTCTTTAGATAGCATCCTTAGATCTATTAAGGCGTCTTACTCTTTAGCTCCTTAAGGAAGAAATTGTTATAAATCGTGCATCTTACGCGTTAGTTAGAAAAGGAATCCTCTAATAATACTAAGGCTTACGGCCTTCTGCAACAGAACAAGCTATATTACTAAATATTTTATATTACCTAATTAAGTTTATAACTTATATCGCCTCCTATATTAGCTAAAAAAAATATCTAATTTTTAACTTCGTATTATAAGCAAAAGCGATGCAGTTTAGAGGTTAATAATTGCTACTATATTGGCGCAGTTCTAATAAGGGCCTTATGCTAATTATATCACTTTAATCGAATGTTGCGCACCTAATTAAAGCGATATAGTTTAGAGGTTAATAATCGTCACTATATTAGTGCAGCTCCGATAAGGGCCTTGCGCCAATTATATTACCTTAATTAAATGTTACGCACTTAATTAAAGCGATATATTAGCATAAAACTCTTTTAAGTCTTGGGGGTTAAAGGTACGCTAGCGATCTACTAGGGAATTAAGAGCGGAGGGCACCTAACTACTCTTTTATCTTAATATAAATTATATAACTTATAACCTACTATTATAGACTTTAGCATTATAACAGCCCTAGATCTTATCCGTAATGCCTTTAATAAGTAGTTTTAACCTTATCTCCCTAATATTATATATACTATTTAAAGGCTCTAAAAGCTTCCTATTAACACCTTTTAACATTCTTCGCCTCTCTTAGAGAATAAACGCGGCCACTATAATTTGCTCTACGCCTTTTTAGGAAATAAGAATATCTAGCCTTCTCTAGGGAATAAGGATGCCGTTTAGGCTTCTTTAGGGAGTAAGGATATTTAGCCTTCTCTAGGGAATAAGGATGCCGTTTAGGCTTCTTTAGGGAGTAAGGATGCCTAGCCTTTTTTAGGGAATAAGGATAATGTTGTTTAACCTTCTTTAGGGAATAAGGATGTTATCTAGCCTTTTTTAGAGAGTAAGGATATCTAGCTTTCTTTAGGGAGTGTCTAGCCTTTAGGGAATAAGGCTACTTCTCTACCTTCTCTTTTATCTAGATGTATAAGCCTACTTAACGTATTATTAACAAACCTCCCTAATATTAAGAAATTTATTAATATATCCGTAGAGAAAGATCTAAAGGTTATTATTAATAAACTAAAGTAGTTAAACGAATATCCTCTTATTAAGGATCTTATTACTACTAATAGCAATTTATTAGATAATGCAATTTTTTAAAAACTTCTTAGCTAATAGACGCTCGCAGATTTCTTTAAGAAATGGTAATTAAAGTCTCTAGGTGCGTTAAGGATTAAATATTTAGTTAAAAGTTGAGCCGCTTCCGTAAAGGGAGTTAGCTATATTAAATTATTTATAAGAAGTATAGGATGTCATAATATTACTAAAGCGGCTTTAGCTATTAGATATGAAATTAAGCTTCCTATTATATAAAGACTTAAAGTAGTAGGGCTATTAGTTCCCTTAGCTTTTACCTATAACGCCTACTAGAGATTAAATTTACCTAATATTAATAACTTTCTTATAGCTTTATAGCACCTAAATTATTTTATAATATTTGAAATTGTATAAAGATGCTTAATTTAGATAGGGAAGTATTAAGAGCTCTATTCTAGTTAGATGCTTTCTTTAAGACTATTATATCTTAGTACTATTAACCTGTCCTAGCTGATCCTAAAAAAGCAAATTTCCTTCCCTTATCTACTAATTAGCAAACGTTCTTATATAGAAGTTACTAAACCTAGGGATCCTATATTAGCGCGTAATTACTAATACGCAGATCTAATAATATTGCACCCTCCTTAACCATTAATAATAGCCTTAATAAATAATATAGCTATATTATAGTCTGTTACAGAGGCGGAGAGTATACTTATTAAGACCTTTTATTAATTCCTATAGAGCTCTATAGGGCCCATTCTAATATATATTAGGGTCCTCTATAAATTCCCCTAGAGCACATTTATAGAAATTCTAATATGTATTAGGGCCCTCCGCCAATACCCTTTAAGCTATTTAACGGCCATCTTAATATCTATTAGGGCCCTTTACTAATTACTACACTAAGTAAGGGCGAGTCTTCTAGTTTCTATATTACTCCGGCTAGTACCACAATAATAAATAATAGGCTTAATTACTACACTATAGCTCTTTATATATAGTGTACTAGTTATCATAGCCTATAAGGCTTATTATACTCTAACGTTCTTAATATAGTATCTCTTATATATTAATCTAACGCTATTACGGCTGCTATAGAGTAGTAGCTGTTTTGGCCTATATAGATATATAAGTAAGTTTACCTCTACTCCCTTTAAAGATTTGAGGTATATAGTATAGGGCACCTAGCATCTCGCCACTTTAGAGTTAAAAGGATTAGTAGTCCTTTAATACTTTAAACTTTGGTAATTTATTGCCTAAGTCTAACAATCTAATGGCTAATATTACTATAGCCTTTTTTAAACTCTCTGCGGGCATATATGGAAGGGGGCTTTATAGATTATTATATAGTATTAAATATAACTATTTAAGAGATACTGCGTTGGGGGTTATATTTAGGATTATGGTAGCGATAGCTCTGGCTATCTAGTTATAATTATTAGTAAAGCGTTATATCTATTTTAGTATTTAGCACTTACCTCTAAGTATAGAGTAATATATTTATCTATTGTGGTAGTGGCGGGTAAAGTAAAGAAGGGTGTATTAAACGTCTATAAAGAATACTCTTGGCTCCATATTACTAGATAGGCTTTTAAATTATCTATATCTTTACTATTAATACCAGGGGCTATCTATAGTGTAGATATAATTAAGTTTAAGAAGGAAGTTATAATTAGGGGACTTTATTAGTAAAAGATAATAAAGGCGATTTGGGGCTGGATTTTTAGTGGGGCTAATTTCCGGTTAGTAGGACCTACGTAATATATTAATAATAAAGCCTAAATATCTAACATGCCTTAGTCTAAGAGGTTAGGCGATATATATAAGTCGACTGTTACTTACTTTAATATTTATTAGTAAGGAGGTTGTGCTATAGGCCGTAAATTAAGATGTCTTTTCCATTTCTATATAAAGACCCACTCCTATCCTCCTATTAACCTAAACTTTCCTCACTATTGTCTACCTGTAATTATCTTTATATCTAAGCAACCTTATAAAAATAACTGGTTTTAGTATTACTATAAAAATGGCTTAAAAGGACCCCTAGTTTTAGAGAGATAGATATACTTATATCCGCGCTTAGGATATAGACTAGGCTTTATTTACCTACTATAATAGTTATAAACTTAAGAAAATTAAGGTAAAAGCTAAGGAAGAATTTTTTTATATAACCTAATAGCTTTACAGATTCTTAATATAATGGCTGTCCGCTATACTTTAGCCCGTTACTAATACCACGGCTAGAAAACCATCTTTAGGGAATTTATTTACTAAGGGAATTATTATAAAGTTTTTATATTCTTAGGTATAGTTAAGAAGATAAATAGTAGAAAAGAAATCCTATAATAGATAGAGCGTAAGATATAGGATAATAGAAAATATAATATAAGGTATAGTATGGAAGAGGACCGGGATAAAGATAGGGATAGGTATAAGGATGTATATAGGGAGGGTATAGTCGCTGGAATTAAGGCTTTAGGGATTAATTTAAAGAAGAATGCGTCTCTTTACTAGTAAGAGCTGTTTCTTCCGTAAATAGTATAGCGGGAGCTATTATATAACGTTTTCGCATTTCTATATATAATTATAGCGTGCTAATTTACACCTCCCCCTATACTATGTAATTATACCTATAGCTAGCCAAGCTAGGCTTCTCTACTTATACTAGGTTAGCCTTCTATATTTTATAAGTATACTTAATCTTACCCTTTACCAATCTTTTTATACCTATAGTAAGGTTAGAATAGGCGTCTTCTTGTATTTATACCGTCTAGTAAGTTGTATTTAGGCCTACCTTTATGCATTCTATGCCGTTTACAGCCTAACTTAAATCTATATACTTCCTCGTTACTCTAGTAAGAACTACTACGCAATTTAACCTTACTAACACATATATACTACCTCTGCTAGGGTTTTACTAATTAATATATAAATAAATCTCTAAGACCTTTAAAGACCTCCTCTAAAGACTAGTAATAACTTACCTATTAAAGTAGGTAGCACGTAACCTACCCCTTTTGTATTTTTAATAATCTAATTGCTACTTTTAGGTACCTATTATTGTGATAGATATATCTAATATAGGCTAAAGGTCGGCCTATTGGGTTTTAAAGTTAGGGGAAGGGATTTTTAAGAAGGATAGAAAACGAGTTATTACCTTTATTAGATGGAATAAAGGCAAATTACATAAAGTAAAGGTAAGTAATTGCCTATATTATAAGCGAGCAGGTCCCTAAAATCTTAAAGCTTTATAAGATTATTGGCATTCTATATATTCCACCCAATGTTTACTAGGCTACGATTCCTATACATAATATAATTATTAAAATATCTTTAGCCGTATTGGGCTACCGTGGTGGTATATTAGCTATAACGGCACTTAATTATAATAGAGAAGCGATAATATCTAATTGCCTTTCTGGTGATATATAGTTTATAAAAGATAAAAAGAGCTTTAGAGTAATTAAATAAAGAGGTTAGGGAACTTAATTAAGCTAACTGGGCTGCTAGGCCCTCCCTTATAGATTAATTAGTGTCCTAGGCTCTGCTAATACTTATAATAGCTATAGTACTTCTATAGAGGAAATAATTTAAGTTTATATAGAGGAACCACGCTACTTAAATTACTTAATTTTGTTTAGAGAATATAAGATCTTATACGGCTTATATAATAGTTTAGTAATTTACTATTATTCTATAACTAAGCCTAAAGCCCTTCCCGCCTTATGCCTTTACGTTTACCTATACTTATAACCCCTACTAAAATCAAAACCCCTCTCTACGCTTTCTTTTTCTAGCCTTACTAAAATACCTAGTGTAAATATACTTCTTTTATAATAAAGATAAAAAGGCTATATAGAAGTAGTCTTTTAAAAACCAATGCTTAATTTCGTAAACTATATTAGTATAGCTGATCTTATAAGCTAGGTAATCGTATATATTATATTAGTATATAGTTAAGGAAAAAGTAGAATAGTATAATTGGCGGGCTAGTACGCAGGAATATAATACTATTTAACTTTGCTTAATATGGCTTGGAGGAGTATAGAGCCTTAACCTAAGCTATAGGAACACGTCCTTTAACTAAGCTTTTATTATATAACCACAAACTACTTCTAGGCACTACGGCCGCATACCCTACTACTTACCCTTCTTAGAACTTTGGAAGTTATACTAGTCCTTAGTTAAGCGACTAACGTTTAAAGCTCTAACTAACTAGCTAAATCTGTTATAGATTAGATAAAGCTAATAATAACTTCTTAATGTATATATAGAGGCTCGGCCGTCGAAATCGGACTCTGCACCTGTACGTGGTGACGGCTACAAACCTGGTCTTCGAAGTTCAGATCCAGAGCCAACGCAGAGACGTCGCACAGCGTGCGGACAGGACCTGTGGTGGTTGTAGGCGTTGAGGGCGGTGGTGAAAAATTTTCAGATGGTGAGATCTTGAAAACCACTACTGTTGGCTCTTTACAGTACGACAACTACTATATTCTCCTATCCAGGGCACCTATACGATCTAACATGGATACATAGTATTCGATATCATCCCCCGTCCCCTAGTAGAAAGCATTAACAACCTTATATTAACGAATAAGCAAACGCGAACGAACGAACAAACGAGCAAATATACGGCCCCTCCTAACCCCTAGGGCGATCGCCCGCGGAGCATGCAGTCACTCGCCGTACTGCTGTAATACTACTGAAAGCGGCAGCTGGATAACCCCGTACAGTTTTCCTTGTCTTCTCTTAACGGAGTGGTGCCCTTAGAGAGGGCCTAGTGACTAGGGCCTAGGTATAAAAGATACCCAGATACACACACATATATCCCGCTTTTGTCTTTTAGTTTTAGGATAGTAGAACGGATGAATCCCCCTTACGCCTTCGATAGGCCTTAGGGGGGGGGAGGCATAGCGTATATAGCAATGGTTAACAAGAGACAGTATATAGGGGGTGGTTAAAATACGGGGCACAACTACAAGCGTATAGCAATCAATCGGCAAGGCCTAGCTAGGACGTAGTAAACCCTAGCTTTGGATAAGCTAAAGAAGGAAGCAGTAGTTCCTAAGGAGTTTAAAACATCTAAGGAGGAGGACGAGCTATAGGCCCGCAGGGCCGCTACTCATACAGGCATGGCAATTTGGGGTTTTTCATCCTACTAAGGTGGCTTATAGGGTTTTTCCTCCCCTAACATATTAGGGGTTTTCTTCTTATAAATTTATAAGTTTCCCCTGTGTATAGAGTAGTCTGCGTGGGCCACATAGGATCCGTATTAGACGTTAAGCAATGAATAAATAATATATATAGAGGCTCTAGAGCTATATTTAATAAAGTAGAGTTCTTATTTTTAATCGTCCTATTTAATACTAAATTACTCCCTTAAATATTACTTAAAATATAGTTAAAACTAGAGAAACATACCATCTAAGAGTGTTCTGTTTAGATTAGTGTAGCTTATAGATAGTAAGAAATATAGTAATTTAAAACTTATATACTAGGGGCTAGAGTTTAAAGTCTATAAAGCGATTATATATACCTAATTTTCTGTACTTATAGCTGCCTATAATAGAGGCTTTTAGGTAAAAGCTAACTAAATATCTAGTAGAATTAACCCTAACTAACTAACTAACGGGTAGACGGTGGTAACTAATATTATAAATATTAATAAGTTTAATTCCGGCACCGTTAAGAGGATAATCTAATTTATATATAAGAGGGATTATAAGAATGGTAAGGAGGAGCAAGGATCTAATATTAATAACGCCGATACCTTATCGCCATCTAAACTAAATAATAGTGGTGGCGATAATAAAGACATAATGATACGGCCGACGACGGCCTATATTATACTTTGTTACGTCTATATTAATATAATTGCCGATTACTATAATATACTATAGCTAAAAGAGCTTATAAATATAAAAATCTAATATATTCTAGGAACTAGCTAGTCCGTAAATAGGTTTCCTAATATTATTAAGAATATCTTTAGCCTAATAGGCGACTTAGTATTATATAATATAATTACCTTAATAGCGGCCGAGCATATTAAAGAGCTTATTAAACTTAAGGACTTTATAGAGCTAGACGTTATAAGCAATTTCGCTATCGGCATTATATAGATTGCGATTACCGCATCTAAGGATATAGAGGAAAATTTTATACTAAAACTTTAAGCTGTCTAATCTCAACTATAATAAATAGAATTACTGCTTTAATCTGCTGAGGTAAGGTATGCTATAGCTGAGTATAAAAGCGAAAACGTTAATAACTGTTTTAATACCCTTTGCACGACTAGGACCTGTTATAGTATTAGTTATAAAGCCGAGTTTATATAAAAATGTCTATTTAAAGCGAAGTCACGCCTTCCCTCCGAACAGCAACATCAATATCTATTACAATCAGCCTTTTAGCTTTTCGCTTTGAAATAAGGCTTATTTAATAGAGATTTTGTTATTTATTCGTCTTATAGCCTTAATAATACTATGCCGTATGGCGTTATGTTGTCGTCGCGATAAAACGTCTTACCCCTAGAGGATCGCGAAGTTTCGCGTCGCGTCTTTCCACAGCAGCTGTTACTGTTGTTGCCGAAATATCGTGAACTCGTGCCGGAGTAAGCCCGCGCACCCCCACCAACATCAAAACTATACACCCCCTACAGCCCCACTAATATAGCTCTACAGTTTATAAATAGAGGCCTATTTTATAGCTCTATTCTAGGGCTATAAAATAAGCCCATATTTATATAATTTAGGGCTGTTTTAGTAGAGTTATAGGGGGTGCTTGTTTTAGGAGGTCGAGGGTCGGATTAGTCAGCGCAGAGCCTCAAATTACGTTTTTTGGCCGTCATAAAGCACCCTATATAATTCCACCAATACTAGTCCAATTTATATAAATAAAGGCTTATTTTATAGCCCTAGAATAGGACTATAAAGTAGGCCTCTATTTATAAACTATAGAGCTATATTAGTGGGGCTATAGGGGGTGTATGGTTTTAATGTTGGTAGGGAGTGCGCGGGCTTACTCCGGCGCGAGTTCACGATATTTCGGCAACAACAGTAATAAGTAGTCTTTCCTAACAATTTTTCCTATAGGGTTTTTCAACAGGTTTTAAATTGACGCTTTCCAGCTTTCTCCTCCTTACTACGTCGTTGTTATTAATAGCCTTCGATATTACCTACCCAAACGGTTTTTAATAATACTCTACAGGCGTAAAGAGACGACATATATTCCTACTCTTTTTTTTATAAATCATTTGTATTATACTACGTATAATACTACGTATATAGCCTTTAGGCTATAGCGCTATAGTCCTATATACATAAATCCTTTCTAGGCAGTTTAATATATACTAGTAACTATATACTAGTAGTTTATAAACCTTTAAGCTAGAGGTTTACCGCTCCCTAGTAAACACTAGGTTGCTAACAACTATTAGGTAGTAAGAAATAGTAGAAAATTAGTAAAATATAAGAAATCCTAACGCCTATCCCTATCCTTTTTGTGTTTTATTTCTGTTCTTTTGCTTACTATTATTTATTTACTTAAATTCTAGTAAGAGTTACCTTCTAAAGATCCTTCTGCTATTAGCCACTTTCCAGTAGCTATCCCTATCTTACTTAGAAATTGAAAAAGCACTTCTTTTTATTTTTTTATATAAAATAGCTTCTTTAAAGATAGAGAAGAACCTAGTTATCTTTGCATTTCTTTTCTCTCTTCCTAATATAGCCTATATTCTAGTAATAAGTGCCTAGGGGTTTATATGGTAGTATAGTCTCTAAAGTATCTACCTTTTTTATCCTTCCCTATTGTTTTAGAAAAGGACTTAAAGAAGCCTTTTCCTAGTTTTAGTTAGTAAAAAGCTGATTATAGCCTTTTAGGATATTTATCCTTAGGGGCTTTAAGAGAAAAGGAGTAGTTTCCTTTACAGATCCTAGTATAGTGTTTTCCTTTACTTTTATTCTGTTGCTAATTGTCTTTCCACTAATCTAGTATCTTTTCTCTTGCTATCTTCCCTATGTAGGCTAAAGAGGTATAAGAGGATTATATTTTTCTTCTTAAGAGACCCTTCTTTGCTAGTTTATCTACTATTTTATTTCTATAGATTTCTAGGTGGCTAGGAACCCAATAGAAGTTAATAAAGACGTTCTTACTAGCTAGATAGGAACAGCTTTGCGTAATTTTAAAAACTAGTTCTTACCCTCTTGTAAGAGAATTAAGCTGTAACCTTTTAATAGCTACTTAGCTATCTATAAAAATATAAACCTATTTCTCTTTTAGTCTTTATTACTTTAGGTGCTCTAGGGCCCTATAAACTGTATAAAGCTCTACGTTTATAATTTCCATATAGGGTCCTAGATTCCAGTTTGTTGTATATTTAATCCTATTTCTCTCTCCTATTTTACATATAGCTACTACGTTTAATTTACTATCTTTAGAGCTATTTATATAGTATATATCTACTAAGTCCCGGCCGTCGAAAAACGGACTCTGCACCTGTACGTGGTGACGGCTACGAACCTGAGTTTTAGACTCAGAGCCAACGCAGAGACGTTGTATAGCGTGCGATACGACCTAGTGGTGGTGGTTATGAGTATTATAGGCGGTGGTAAAAAGTTTTTATATGGGATGGTGAGATCTCGAAAACCACCACTGAGTGCCCCTTACGATAACAGCAACACTATTCTCCTATTAAGGCACCTGTACGATCTAACATGGATGCATAGCACTTAATAGCATCCCCCAACCCCCAATAGAAAGCATTGACGACCTCTTATATTAACGAACGAGCGAATGCAAACGAGTAATAAGCAATAAGCAAATATACGGCCCCTCCTAATCCCTAGGGCGATCGCCCGCGGAGCATACGGTCACTCGCCATTAACTATCGAATACCGAAAGTACCTGGCAGCCTGGACGACACCGTACGGTTTTCCTGTCTCCTCTTAAGGAGTGGTGACCCTTGGCGAGGGCCTAGTGACTGGGGCCTAGGTATAAAAGATACCCAGGCATACACGTCCCGCTGCCTTATAGTATGGTGTGGTGGTAGTTTATGGATGAATCCCCCTTACGCCTTCGATAGGCCCTAGGGGGGGGGAGGCATGGCGTATATGGTAATGGTTAAATAAGAGATAGCATACAGGGGATGGCTAAGATATGGGAAATAATAGTACAGCAATTAATTAATCGCAAGGACTGTATGTCCTGGTAAAGGAAGCAGTGGTTCCTAAGGAGTTTGAACATCTAAGGAGGACAGGACGTAGCCGTAGGCCCGCAGGGCCGCCGCTACGGACGGACATGGCAAGCCGGGGTTTTTCATCCTACTGAGGTGGCTCATAGGGTTTTTCCTCCCCCAACATATCAG
>Ga0307515_10008545_pt1 | contig 19935 bp, 19 predicted proteins | sample 17_EM_MG_FD_194513 | JGI IMG/M metagenome (GOLD analysis project Ga0307515, IMG submission 194513) | Populus trichocarpa ectomycorrhiza microbial communities from riparian zone in the Pacific Northwest, United States - 17_EM | ecosystem: Host-associated > Plants > Roots > Unclassified | place... | reverse complement strand
GTCCGTCCGTCCGTCCGTTCGCGAGTCGGGTTTTTGCCACACGGGTATTGGTGGAATAAATGGGAAAATGAAAATGAAAAGCAAACAACCTCGGGTGAGCTCACCAGATCCTCAAAAAAGGGGAGTGCATGCTCACCCTCTCTCATTCAACATCGGCTTACAGCTCCCGCGCCATGGCTCATCATCCCCTCCTTTCTTCTCCTGCATTTACACTCCACCTCTCCACAGGCAATAGGTAGGTAGGGAACGTGCGTTGTGGACCTTTTTCTAATTTACACCTTTGCGTCCCCACCATAGTCTTGATTTGCTCGCCTTCTTCCTGATCGTCGCTCCAGTGGTAATCGATGCTTCGGCGGTGGCAGAGGGGTGATCAGCGCCATCAAAAGAAGCCTCTGCGCTGGGCGACAGCGGTGGACCAGGAGCCGTCCCGCCCTTAGCACTGCGACGTGGTTTGTTGACTGCAGCCTCGGCAATCGTATCGAGGTGCGCCCCTAGCGCAGGAAACCTGGGCGTTGTGTCGTAGTGCTTGGGTTGAGGAGTAGACTTGGGTGTGTACTCCTTTGGCCTGCGGAACTGGGGTCGGGATGCCTCGTCGAGTTCCCAGGGAATCCCGTCTATGTCTGCAATGTTATTACTCGTCAGTAAGTAAAACCAAATAACGTAACAACAATAGGGCCAGTCCCACGCACATCAACTCACCTTTGACGTTGGTTTTCGGTCGCTCTCGCTCCGCTTCTCTCCAAGAGCTCCCACTGGACACGCTAGTAGCAGTAGTTGACACACTCCGCACGCTACCCGCATACCGGCTCCACGCGCTCGACCGCCAATTGCTGCTTGCGGAACTTGTAACAGTCGACACACTCCGAATGCTCGGTGTGCCGCTCTTCCGTTTGGTGCTGGTGTAGGTGCTTGTGGTAGGGGAGGACGATTGGGGTGGAGGAAGGGGCTGGCGGACGATCTGCGCCTGCGCTGTACGGTACTCGACTGGCATTTCCGGCACCGGTGGGGGCGAGTTTGGAACATCTTGGAGCTGTCGAGTATCGCGTCCTTTGACATAGTGATACCAGGTAGGCCGAGTCGGCACAGGCGGAGGGCCATCAGCCACAGCGTTCTGCCTCCACTGCCGTTCGTTTGGTGCGCTTGGTGTGCGCCTAGCAGAGGAAGGTGAGATATCATGTTTTCTGCCCTTCTTTCGTCCCCGCGTCTCCTCTCGGGACTGTGAGCTCCCTGCAGATGACTTGGATGTGACCGTCGCCGAACCCGGTACGGGTACCGCTGGGTTGAGGCTCATGATGATATTGTTCACGTGCACCGCGCGCGCTGTCCGCGGTATGGGTGGATGATCGAAGGCAGGTTCAGGTGCTTGACGCGTGGGCGGTACTTCGATCTTCGCCAGCTGCTCAGCAATAACTGGGGTGACATATTCTGCGTCCGAGCCAGAGTCGCGGCGGAATATGTTCTCCCACTTACTGCTCTTCTTCTTCTTGAGTAGAGGCGTAGCAGACACTGGAACGGGAACAGGAACAGGGGGAGCAGGTTCGGCGGCTTTGGAGATCGCTCGTGCACGCTCTTGCAACGCCGTCGCGAGCTGATCGAGGTGCTCGTCCTGGGGCGTATGAAGGACTGGCGTGATATAGCCTGACGTGGGTGTGCCAGTGCCCTTGCCGCGTGCTGCACGCCGGCGTCGCCGCGCTCCAGAGTTGTTACTCGCACTTCGGCTCTTTGCGCCTTCCTCGTCAGACTCGGCATCCGATTCAATAGCGATAGGGGGCTGTTGCGTGGATATGGAGAGCAAAGGCGGCGCCTTCTCGCGAAAACTCGCCCGATCAGACTCGAGGCTCCCTCGCTCGCGTTCGTACGGCAGCATTTGGTCGAGGGGGACGGGGGCGGGATGTCTGCTGTTGGTGGTTGTGGTGGCGTATGGCGGTCCAGAGGTGGGCGAGGAGGCTGGTTGGATAGCACCGAAGGCAATACGCGGGTCCCGCCGTGCGTCTGGTCCAAGGTGAATGGGTAGATCGCGGGCCCACAGACCAAAGTCGTGGGCAGAGATGCGGGTGATGGGTTGGGTTGGGTTGGGGTCGAGTAAGTTGAAGACGTGGTGGGCAAAGAATTGTGCGACGGCGATGGTCATGCCTGGGAAGCGCTGCATGAAGAACGCGACCGGCTGCTCGAGGTAGTACATGAACGACTGGCACGCGCCGGTGCTTGTGTCAGCCCAAGGGTTGTGGTGGTACAGCCTGCATAGAGAATGCCGTGGTAAGCGAGAAGCGCTTGACCATATGGACCGCGTGGAACGTACATGTTAAGGAGCACGATGCCGAGAGACCAGACATCCGCGGGGGCAGTCGAATACGTTGGAGCGATGTTATTACGGCACTCTAGAGAGCGATGAGGAGGGTATGTCAGTGGGGAGGAACAAAAATATAGAGAACAAACGGTGGATCAAGCGGGCGAGTGGATATGGATGAAGGGAAAGGCACAAATGCAACAGATACGCGTACCGTATGACATGTAAGGGGCACTACCACAATCAACATCAGCCGATTCGACGTCGCGAGTAGCGAGGCCAAAATCAGTGAGTTTAACGACTACGTGCTGTTCGTGCCCGGTGGTGCGCAAGTGGGTGACGATAAAGTTCTCGGGCTTGATGTCACGGTGATAGACGGCCTCGCGATGACAGAGGGCAACGGCTTCGCACATTTGGGAAAACATGTTGGCGATGAGGTGGAGGCGGCGGTAGGAAAGTAACTGGTTGGGATGAAGAGAGGCAAGGAGCGAGGGGGTCGGAGGTGCCGCAGACGGGTTGGAGACCAACCACTCTTCATGGTCACGGGCCTGCTCGAGGAAGTAGAAAAGATCTTCGCCGGGAACATACTCGAGGAGAAGGAGGAGGTAGGACTGGGTTTGGAGTGTGCGATAAAGAGTGACGATATTTGGGTGAGTGGGGAGTGTTTGATGGATGGTGGCCTGTGGATGAGCGAGCGGATCAGGAATCGAATTTGATAGGACAGCATGAAGTGCTTACTTCGATCATTTGGGCATCGAGAGTGTCTGCATCGTATCCAACTTTGCTCAGGCACTTGATAGCATACTCGCGGCCGAGGCGATCCGAGGGAGATGGAAGAGCATTGTCTGTGAGGGGATCGAGGATCTCGCGGACAAGGTAGACGACGGCGTAGGAACCAGCACCGAGCTTGCGTACGACCTGAAGATTGAGGGCAGGAGGCTGGCCGTAGCGGGGAGGGACATTGGGAATGTGGACAAGCTCGACAGGCTCGCCCTGGAGTGAGAGACCAGGGCCGATTATGTCGCCTTGACTGAGGGCATCGTCGATGAAGGAGCAATCACGGGAACAGCGATTGATGGAGGACTTTGCGATGGAAGCGGCCTTGTGGTTGCGGGATTCGAGGGAAGACTCGGAAGATATGCGGCGGAGAGAGGAAGGATTAGCATTAGCGGTAAGGGCAAGAGACATCGGAGAAGAGGAAAGGTAGTCGTCGGTAGTAGTGAGGTATATGGAAGAGGTATTTAAAGTAGTAGCTGCCGACGTAGCATGCCTCGACGACGACGACAAACGGTCGGCGGCAGCGGTGGGCGGTGAGACTGGGCGGGGTGGACCTATGGCTGAAGCAGCAACAGCAGCAACAGCAGGGAGGGACTAGCTAGCGTCGGAGATCGGTGCGAGTTGCTCGGCCAACAACGCAGCTCACGCGCGGCAGACAAGGGCAGCAGGTCGTGTCGCGCGGCGACAGCGGACGAGCGGCAAGGGCGGCGGCGAGGGTTGAGGGGAGCGGAGGCAACGACGATCTGAGCTTCCGGAGGGCGTCTGCGTCGGTGTCGACGATGTGCTCTCAGCTAGGGAATGGCCTGGTCGACGACGAGAGGTCGAGGTCGGTTGGGGTCTAAAGGCGGCAACAAAGAAAAGAAGGGTGGAAGAAGGAAGGGAAGGGACCGCATGGACCGCATGGCGCCCTCGAATCCGAATCCGCATCCGCATGTCCCGCATGCATCCTGTCCCGTAAGAGCCGCATGAGCTTTTTATATTTGCAAATTCACTCGGCTTCTTGATTTATTCACTCCACAGCTCACAGCGCGCTCAGCAACGGCAGCAATGGCAGCCACGACAGCAACAGCAGCGGCAGCGGCAGCGGCAGCAGTCAGCACTATCATCATTATCATCATTATCATCACTACCATTATCAGTTACATCATTACTACTATTACTATCTCTACTTATTTATCCCTAGCTCTACCACGAACCTGAGCCTTGATCCCCGACCCCGAACCAACACCAAATGAGTGCACCAAGTGATCAAGTGGGTGCACCCGACCCTTTGCCACTCTACAGGCCACCGCTTCGCTCTCGCTGGAGATATGCGGCGCCCTTGCCTCCTTGCCTCTCTCACTACACTCTATACTTTCTCCCAACTACTGGCAGTCCCCAATTGTGGCAACCTGCCATATTTGTCCGAGATTCCCACTGCCATCCCGCGGCTTTTCCATACGCGTTTGCCAATCAAACCACTTATTGTGGCCCTACCTGTGCACCAACAACTTGAACCTCTATGTACGTACTCTATTTCCTTGTTCCCTGTTGCTTCCGGCACCGGCCCCCTTGTCCAGCGGGATCATGATGCCCAGATGGCCCCCCGCAGCCACATTTATCACCAAATACCAAATCACATATGGGCTGCGAAAATGACCGGAGTGAGCACATTCCTGTCTTTGTGATGTACCGCGCGGACACACGGAATGTCCCAAACTACCCGAGGTCAGCCGAGCTCGACGTGTGCACGCATGCCGGTATTGGTACTCTCCATATGGCCTAGAGTGGCTTAAAAAGGGGGAACATACTTGATAGATTGGCGATGTTACGACTTCAAATTGCGTACGAAAGTCGAAAGGGACCTGCCAGGCCCAATCCCACGTCGTTCCTCGTCTGTCCTCGCGTACTCGCGAACCTATAAAGCATTAAAATTCATTATTATAACGAGAAAACGTTGTGTCCCCCTTCGATGGACCTAAGATCCCAGATGCATAACGTAATTGCGCGCAGCACCGGATAGTAGAACACCCAATCCCGTACCGTACCGACACATCCCAAATTCCCGTCCGCAGTCACAACCCGACACCGAGCGGCGCGGGGATGCCCTCTGTTAGTTGCCAAGAGAGAATACACATGAGCACTGGTGGTGGCACTGCTACGATAACCCGCATGAGCGTATCATTTTTGTTTGTTGTTTGATGGGCAGATAGGCACAGGCAGGAATCGTCAATCCTCGCGGTTCCTCGGCCGTCGGCCCGATCAACGGATAGGACGTATGGTACCGGATCAGAGTCCGGAGTCGGGATCGCCACACGACGATGGCGTCTTCACTATCCAATTGCCAATTTAGCCTTGTGTGGGGATATCATGTGGTAACGACTCCACGACCAGGACGATTTGTTCTCCAATGCACACAGAAAATGCACCACTAGGGGTAGTAGGAGTGCTTACTGGGATACTGAAATAGTGGCAGAGTTCGGTCTGTGTCCATTTGCTAGCGCGGAAGAAGCGGGAGAAGACTACGTGGTTCTCTTGTCGGCAGTACAGGGACCTTGTGACGATTTGATTCTATTGGAGAGAGCGTACCGTTCGCATCGTGGAGAGGTTCACGCGATGCATGACGGTCCTAATCGAGGAATAATGGCACTGTTACTAGAATAGAATGAGGGTAAATTGACCAGACTGTAACCTTGGCAAGCCTGAGCATGACGTCATTCGACCAACAAGAGGACATTCGATGACCCTTGGACTCCTGCCATATCGGGCCACCGCGTAACGATTCATGTATCTCACTCGTGTGACCGGACGGTAATAACACCGCAATACTTCCCTGGTACTGACGTTGCCCACGCTTTTGAGGGGAGCATATATTTCAGTACATCCACGCCCAACGGGCTCGAACTAGCGCTCCGACCCAACTTGCTGGTCCGCTAGGGCACCTGGCGCTGTTTCACAAACATATAATATGTACTTTTAGTTCACGAATATATCCAGGAGCCGAAACCATGACAAATTATGTGCTAGTAGCCAATGTGGGGATCCAGTCATACACACCCTACGAGCAGCAAGAAAATGGGGGGTAACGGGGTGGTGTTTAATGTATGTACAAATATAAAATGTGTTCATGCATAGCTCTATCCCACATCCGACAAGTCATTGGTGAAGCTATGATCGTCACCACCTGCCAGATACTCGATCTTTGTTTTCTAAATGCGCCGATTGTCTCTTCACCTTTAATACATCGTGTGAGGGCCGTAGATTTAGCCTTAGGCACGTTGCAGGAGGTGAGACGTACCAGGGATGGACTAGAGGTTGACATTCAAAAGCAGATAGAGCACTCAAAACGCTCGAATGCTGTATTTAATGACGGGTAAAATATATTACAATTGTCCTCAGGTTCTCGAGCCCATCGTTGAGGTTGCAGCAGAGTTCCACTCGTCTCAGAGGGATAGCATTTATTATCTCCGCCTGCCTCTACCTCTGTAACCCTCAACAACTTACGGCTGGAGGGGTTCAGTATTTTCACTTGAGTATCTATTATTATTATTTTTCCAAAATGCAGGGACTGACGACCCTCGAACTCAGTGAAACCTGGAGCCACTACCCCCAGAAACCACCAGTCACGCTACCCACAGTGCGTTCCCGACGAGTGGGCCATTCTCGAATTACAAGTGGATAATCCAACGTGGCATGATGATATTCGTGATGAGGAGACGTGGAAATGCTGTGAAGATGCATAAGTGACGCATATTTTCGATTTCAATGACCACGGCGGCTCGCCATTCGTTTGCGTCGCGCGCGTTGAGCGCGCCTCGAATTGTCTGAGGATCAGGGGTCGACGGCGTGGGTCTGAACACTGGGCCAGACTTCTCAAATGCATCGAAAGCAAGGAGTGCAACCCCCCTTTTTTCCAGCGCGGCACGCGAGGCCAGGTCGAGTAGTACGCGATGGAAGATTATGAACGTGCCCCACATTCTGAGGGGTGTCGTCGTCCTGATTCTGCTAGGCTGGCTGGGATATGCTCAGCGAGATCTTCAGTTAACGACGGAACGGGTTTAGGTACGCGAGGGTGAATACACGAATTGTAAGTCTCCCCTCCGGCGGCGGCGCTGGCCCCTCATTGTCGCTGTTGCTGACACTCTGTGTTGTCCTTCGCAGGTGTGGGGTCGGTCGCCTGCGTGGTTGAGACGATGGGTGTCAGCCTACATCTTGGACCTCTGCGATGGATCTGTCGTTAGGCAGCATGGGAACAGTCCCTCATGAAATGTGACGCCCCTGGTCTCCCTAACTCTAATCCGTGGGATCCAGACACTTCACCGTCCCCCATACTTGTACCCCACGTCCTGATCGTCCAGCTTCTCCCGCGCCTCCTTGGGTAGTGTAACCCTCACTACGCATCCGAAGCTACGTATGTGTCCTACGTCCGGTTCGTGCCATAAAAATGCGTTGTCCCCTCGTTCGTCTACGTTGGCGTCCTGTTCCGCAGGTATCGCCATTGCTTTAGCCCAGAAGCATAGCGAGAGGTTCGAGTCGCGCAACATGGCGTGGATCGTTCGTAGCCACACGGACGAGTCATTCGGCGACTCCATCCGATGACGGTGAGTATCGGACGAGATAATCACAATCCCCTAGTGCCCACAGGACTCATCCGTCCTTCCTGCTACCAGCTCCTTCGCGTTACCGAACATGATAGTTCTAATCCCTCTCCCTTTTCCGTTCTGCATCATGGTAGCTCACTTATCGAACTCCACAGGAACTCGCACGCGAGTCATCGTCCACCAGTATGAAACCGTATTTGCAACAGCTGATTGATTCGATAGGCATGGGCCGAGCAGGTCGCCGTGGACGAGTTCCAGCGGTTCTAATGCGTGGGCGCCCGGTTTTGAACGGAAGGCGTTGCGCTTTTGTGAGCGTACAGGACGGGCAGCTACCGAGATTCGGTACGTCTTCAGGTACATCTTTCAGCACCAACCCAGTCACGGCGCCGTGCGCCATGTCGATAATCGTCTTCATACAGCGGTGGCCCATCCTCCTATGCCAATCGTATTCGCTAATCGCTTCCGATCCTTCTCCAGTGCTGAAAGCCACCAGAGTGTTCGCCTTCGTGCTGCGGGCGGTCGCACTCTCCTCTTCTTCGGGAACCAAGTCGACCTTGTTCGCTACGAAGAGGTTCGGGTCGGCGTGTAAACAAACGTCTTTGAGTCACTCTTCTGCGTGCAGAAAGGGCACGCGTGAGGTTACGTCGTAAACGATGAGCGCGGCGGCTGCTCCACGATAGTCCGAGCGCGTGGTTAAGCGGAAGTATTCCGTTCCTGCTGTGTCTCAGCCTAGAGTGCCACCAATACAGTCAGATTGGATATTCGTAAGGAAACAACGACCGGCCCACGGCTAGAAATTAACAGTCGAGGTGGAGATCGAACACGCACATTGTAGTTTGTAGTTTGACAGTCTTGTATTCGTCCGGAATGTATCAATTTGCTTTCCAGATTCCACACCGAGCTATCATGAAACCAACGTCGCCATCCTCCCTTTCCCAGTAGCCAGAGACACCCAAGACGCCATATGGTGCATATGTATGGACGAACATGTACTAACAGTGGCCCCTGGGTTGGTCAGGAAGCGTTGGTACCAACAATGAGGATTTACCGACCGAGGCGTCACCAATGATTACGAATGTCGGCATATAGTCCCTGTAATGACATGTTATCATGTCAGTAGATTACGCTGGGAGCTGCCAGAGGCGCGGACAGCCCGTCGTTGAGTGAAGAGGATGCCGACCTCTCGAGGGTTGACATATCGTATAGAATATTCGACAGTATGCGTCGCTGCAGTGTGCGGATAAGTCAACGTTGGTATTGTTACAGCGCGGTCATGTGCCGTGGTTGTGGTGTTGTGGTTCGGTTCAAGATCATAGTCTTTGGGGGGGTTTTAGGGGGTAGGTCAGGCGGCAGATTGTCCAACGGGCGAAAAGGCCCACCGGCAAGCCGTACTGGAGTCCCTCACAACGTGCATGACGCATTTCCCTCCTCTTCCCCCAACCAAAAAGATCATAGTCTTTGTTTTGTCCTTGTGCCTTGTTCAACCTCTGTTCTGGATGTGAACGTCTCTGCGTTGACCAATTACGTTGAATACCACTCTTTCACCAATCAAGCAATCGAATTAGTCTATAAGACGCCGTGGTACCTAGCCTACACCCACCAAACACTCGTCTCCTTCGCCAGAACGGTTGCTGTCCTCACCGTTACAGTATGCGCCACCCAAAGTATCACTACTAGGACCTGAGATGTCGAGTTGTGCAGTAAATGCATCGATACAAGGCACTGAGGCAAAACACGTACCGCCTCTGCTCCACGGGGCCTGATAAATATTTTATAAAACTCTTAGGACATCCGACGTGTCTCCTCATCCTCCCCTAGAGTGTTGGAATATTCTGGGTGACCCTTGCTGGCTGGTATCCTTCTTGCCTCAACAACGACCATCCCAATGCTGCAGATATCCCACCCCCTCAGGTATATCTCAAGAGCGTCACGTCAGAAGCGTCATGGGGAAAGGGCTCGTTGTGGGTGGTAACCACAGGTGCCGGCCAGAGGAAGAGGCGAGAGGGGGAAGTTCGAGCAGAGGTCTGCGCTCGGAGTCTCAACAAGGCTATACCGGGGTCAAGAGTTCAAGCATCTGAATTTTCGGGGTCGGGGCCACTCGATTAAGAGGTCAAAACCAAGTTGATACTTGCACTAGTGACTGGGTTTGAAGCACATCGCTGGGCCAATACAAGTGAAATCAAATGAGTACTCGGGAACCATACGCGCCCATTACAGTTCAAGTCGGGGGCACTAGAAGCCTTCAAAATATTGCGTAAGCTGTGTATGGGAGAAATGAAGGACATCTGCGAGCAGGGAGGTATTAGGCTTCACACGTCGGTACGATGTAGCCCGAATGATTGAGACTCTGGTCTCCCCAAATTCCTGTCAATGGGCAGGGGCGCTCAATGAATGAAGCGACGGACAGGCACAATAGGGTAGCAACGAAGGCATTAGGCGGTCATTGAGAAAGCTTCATGATAGCAGATGGTTCAAGATGCGAATCGATGCGGGATGTGCGAGATGATTCATGTACAGCGGGCGTGAAACTTGTTGCAAAATATATGGGTTAGGGTTATAATAACTGCGGCTAATATAGCTTCTGTGAGATAAATAGCTTGTCGCGCCCTGCGCATTTAGCCGCGCGAAGCGTCAACCGCATGTCATCACCGATCCCACGTCTCTCTTTCCTTCTCCTCTAGTCCCCTCAAAGTGATCAAACAACATGGCGACTCAACCACCCAGGACAGAGAACCTGTGAGCGATGGCTATACCGCACGGCGTTGTGATGGTGGCTGACGATCAATCTAAGCCTCGTTCTAGACAGTGCGACGCTTCGCTTCAGTTTTGGTCCATCCCCGCTGACTTCGGGCAAAATGCAGATATCACACTCCAAGACACCCTGCATCGGGACTATGCGCTTAGGTTGTTTATAGACAATCAGGAGCTAGGGTTACAAACGGAAGACAACCGAACCTGGACACCAGTCCAACCCCCGTATGTCCCTTATTTTCCCACTACGCACACTCACCAATGGCTGTGCATATGCAGAGGTATTTCTCCGACATCCGAGATGCGCGCTGAGATCGAAATGAGGAGCGGTCATTCATTTTGGACCAAAATTCGACGGCCGAGCGAACCGATCGACCTTCAAGCGCTTTTCAACGGCTATAGGAGCACCACAGAGCATGTATTCACATTACCGAGTCAGTTATGATCGCCGAACTGTCCGCTCGTATTCAATGGCGATGCGCAGAGGACATTGTTTTCGATGGGAAGCACCACCAGTATCATTGGTCTCTAGAATTACAATTCTCAGCAATCACTATCGTTCGTCTCTTTGCACCTGCCCGTCCTGCCCCGCTAATACTCTTCACATAGAGGGAATCTCTGCGCTCTTCGCTCAATAAGCTCGAAAATTGTTTAAAGGATTACTCCCCACTGATGAGTGGATCGACCGAGAGGGCTATGGAGAACGCTATTAAATATGGGGTTGTATTCGCAGAGGTCCGTTTTTTTTACGTAGAGCCTAGCCGAACATTGACACCTTGTAGTTGAATCCAATCACAAAGGCTGTCTTCGGTGTTGCCAAGGTTACGTTTGAGGTTCGTGTTCGCTACTGGAGTATCAGGCAGCAGAGATAATGCTCGATGATTTAGCTCTTGAAGGTACAAAACGAGTACGACCAGATACCATCCGTCCTTTTGGACCGGTTGAAGCGCATCTTGCATTTCGCGGACAAAATCGTCGCGGACAAAATAGTCTGCGAAGAGACGGATCTCTTGGAGGAGATCATCCCGCGAATGTATGAGGTGATGTACAAAGTCGCGAAAGTTTCGTACGACTACGTCACACATGGTAGGTCGTCACCTGGTGACTTTGGCAAGTACTAATGACTGCAGCGAGAACGGCGGGCGGGTTGGCCTACCAGGAAAAGATCAAAGAAACAGAGAGTGATTTGGCAAGGGTCGTCGAAGACTTCGACCGTGCAGTGAATGTTGAAACTCTCCTCCGGACCAAGGAGACCGGTGAGCACTCGTCCTCTCCATCTTCCGATCGGTCATTCTCAACAGTTCCGTGTAGAGCAGCACCTTTTACTTAGTCGTCTTAAAGATGTCAAGACCACCTATGCCTGGCACCTCCGCTGTATGGAAGGCACCCGAAAATCCCTCCTCGAAAAAATCGTAGCCTGGGCGACCAATGGATTGCAGCAGACAGACGGAAGAAATACATACTGGATCTACGGCTTACCTGGCATTGGAAAAACGTCGTTAGCACATTCGATCTGTGCAAGCCTTCACAATAAAGAGCAGCTTGCTGGAGCGTTTTTCTGCCGGAGGGATGACCAGGAATTGAGAGAGCCCATAAATATCCTTCCGACTCTCATCCACAAACTCGCGATACTCTTCCCCCCTTTTCGAAGTATTGTCGCAGAATGTCTTCGTAACGACCCAAACGTAGCACCAGATTCAATGCGACCCACTCTCTTCCTTGACTTCATCCGCAAACTCCCTCGCCTCCCAAAAAAGACTCTCGTCTTTGTCATTGACGCACTTGATGAGTGCGGCGGCCCTGAGAGTCGTCCACGCGTCCTTCAAGCCCTGACAGACGCGACAGCATGCGCTCCGTGGCTCAAGGTTATCATCACCAGTAGACAAGAAGTCGATATCCAACGTTTCTTTGATAGTCCTACCCAATTGCCGCATTTGCAATGTGATTTAGCAGCGGATAAAGATACCACCTCCGACCTACGAATCTTCGCCGAACACCGATTCAATAGGGTGGCTTCAACGCGGCGTCTCCAATCTCCTTGGCCAGAACCATCGCTCCTCGATCGACTTATCCCCCGGGCAGCCGGTCTGTTCATCTTCATCGAGACCCTTGCACGTGCCCTTGAGTATTGCCATGATCCCACTAAGCAGTTATTGGCGACCTTGCAAGACTCAGCCAGCCCCGGCTTGACGTCTCTATACGCACTTTACTCCAGCATCGTCATGGCACGGAAAGTGCATAGCAATGCGGAATTTCGGCGGGTGATTGGAGCGCTCCTTATAACAGCACAGTACCGCCCACTGTGCGAAGAAACGATTGCTGAGCTCGCGGGAGTGAGGCCTGACCTGGTGAAAATGTGGGTAGACGACCTTGGCTCTATGTTCTATCGAGACGAAGGAGCCAGTGGAGGGGTTCGTGTCCGGCATTTGTCCATTTCGGACTTCTTTGTGAGCGATAACTGTCAGGGCGACTATAAGGTTAATCCCCGAGACACAAATGTGGAACTGGGTATCGCTTGCCTCGAGAAAATGTTTGAACAGCTCCGCCTCAACATCTGCGGGCTCGAAGATTCCCGGCTCGCGAATGCTGATGTGAAAGGACTCGCATCGCGAATCAAAGAAAATATTACCGACGCTTTGCAGTATAGTTCTCTGTATTGGTCAAATCATCTTTGCTTTACTCCCGACACGGACGAGAAGCGTGTGTGGGACATGCTGAGGAAATTCTTTGAAGGACCGTATGTACTATATTGGGTTGAAGTATTGAGCCTTATGGGAAAGTTGGGAATTGGGGCACCAAGGCTTCGAGAACTGACATCGAAATTGATCAAGGTGAGTACAGCTCCGGGTTGCTGTAATAATGGGGATTCGAAAGCGATTCTGATTGGCCCTAGGATACGAATGAGAAACTTTTGGAAAGAATTCAGGATGTTCGTCGTTTCATGGTCGTCTTCCACACTCCCATCTCTACGAGCACCCCGCACACCTATATCTCAACAGGGCCATTTCTGCCCTCAGAATCACCTTTATCAACGACCTTTAGCACATATTTCACTAAGGGCATCCAGATGCAAAAAGGAAAACTGGTGTCATGGCCAGAGCCGCCATTAGAATGGATTGGGCACAAGGGCTGCGTGCATCGCATGAGCTATTCTCCCAACGGGTACTACATTGCCACTGGATCGGATGACTACACGATTCGGATCTGGGATGCCGAGACTGGCGATGCAGTCGGCAAACCTTTGGAGGGGCACACTGGCGGGGTGTGGTCAGTTGCTTACTCTCCCGATGGGCGCCACATCATCTCTGGATCATATGACAAGACAGTTCGAATCTGGAATGCTGAGACTGGCTCTGCAGTCGGCAAGCCTTTAGAGGGGCACACTAGCGGGGTGTGCGCTGTTGCTTACTCTCCCGATGGGCGGTATATCATCTCTGGATCATCTGACAAAACAATCCGAATCTGGAGTGCTGAGACTGGTTTTGCAGTCTGCAAGCCTTTCGAGGGGCACAATGGCGGGGTGTGCGCTGTTGCTTACTCTCCCGATGGGCGGCACATCACCTCTGGATCATCTGACAGCACAATTCGAATCTGGGATGCTGGGACTGGCTCTACAGTCGGCGAGCCTTTGGAGGGGCACACTGGCTGGGTGCGGTCAGTTGCTTACACTCCCGATGGGCGGCATATCATCTCTGGATCATATGACAAGACAATTCGAATCTGGAATGCTGAGACTGGCTCTGCAGTCGGCAAACCTTTGGAGGGGCACACTAGCGAGGTGTTGTCAGTTGCTTGCTCTCCCGATGGGCGCCACATCATCTCTGGATCATATGACAAGACAATTCGAATCTGGAATGCCGAGACTGGCTCTGCAGTCGGCAAGCGTTTGAAGGGGCACACTGGAGGGGTGTTTTCAGTTGCTTACTCTCCCGATGGGCGCCACATCATCTCTGGATCATATGACAACATAATTCGAATCTGGAATGCTGAGAGTGGCTCTGCAGTTGGCAAGCCATTGGAGGGTCACACTAGCGAGGTGTTGTCAGTTGCTTGCTCTCCCGATGGGCGGCACATCATCTCTGGATCGGATGACTACACGATTCGGATCTGGGACGCCGAGACTGGCGGTGCAGTGGGCAAACCTTTGGAGGGGCACACTGGCGGGGTGTTTTCAGTTGCTTACTCTCCCAATGGGCGGCAGATCATCTCTGGATCACGTGACAATACAATTCGAATCTGGAATGCTGAGACTGGCTCTGCGGTCGGTAAGCCTTTGGAGGGGCACACTAGCTGGGTGTGCGCAGTTGCTTACTCTCCCGACGGGCGCCACATCATCTCTGGATCTGATGACAAAACAGTTCGGATTTGGGATGCTGGGACCGGCTCTGCAGTCGGCAAGCCTTTGGAGGGGCACACTGGCGCGGTGTGCGCAGTTGCTTATTCTCCCGATGGGCGGCACATCATCTCTGGATCATCTGGCAACAAAATTAGAATTTGGAATGCTGAGACTGACTTTGCAGTCGCCAAGCGTTTGAAGGGGCACACTAGCTGGGTGTGCGCAGTTGCTTACTCTCCCGACGGGCGCCACATCATCTCTGGATCTGATGACAAAACAGTTCGGATTTGGGATGCTGGGACCGGCTCTGCAGTCGGCAAGCCTTTGGAGGGGCACACTGGTGCGGTGTGCACAGTTGCTTACTCTCCCAATGGGCGACACATCACCTCTGGATCACGTGACAAGACAATTCGAATTTGGAATGCTGAGACTGGCTCCGTGGTCGGTAAGCCTTTGGAGGGGCACACTGGCTCGGTGTGCGCAGTTGCTTACTCTCCCGATGGGCGCCGCATCATCTCTGGATCATATGACAGCACGATTCGAACCTGGAATGCTGAGACTGGCTCTGCAGTCGGCAAGCCTCTGGAGGGGCACACTCGCCCTGTGGCGTCTGTTGCATACTCTCCCGATCCGCAGCATATGATTTCTGGATCCAGTGATGGGGATATTCACTCATGGGACTCATTTCCACAAATTCCCTCCCAGTTCACCTCGTACATCGAAGCCGAACGGCCAGACCCAGAGGGTTGGGTCAGAGACCCGGGTGGCGGCTTACTCTATTGGGTACCCCATGACTGTCGTGCAGGCCTACATTCACCTGCTCTCCTCACAATCCCTCTTACATCCCCTGTTCGGTCAGTTTCTCTTCATTTTGACAAGTTTGCATTTGGAACGTCTTGGACCCAAATTTCTAACACTGCACGGCCCTATTGACTCTGTGCTTGTTGTTTGCTATATTGGTTGCTCGTGCTCGTACCAGGTTGCAGTTTCTTCTTCGTATCCTCACATTCTCACATATCGCCAGATAGCAGAATCTCATCCATTTATAATGACATGCACATGTGAAATCCGATATGATCCTTTCTCCTTTGTAAAAGTATACATATGGTGGACCCGAGGACAGGAGGACATGGGCGACTTTGCAGACCACATGTGTGGACCTGTTGAAGACCGCCCTAGCCCGTGATACAAACACCTCGCGCTATATATACAGAGCAGGGACCAAACAACGATCACAGAGACGTGACATTGAGTCATGCGCACTCAACAGCTGTAGCTTGCCATGAAATTTCCGAAGATCTCCAATGAAGAGAAGAGATGATTCACATGATAGACTGATTTCCTCAACACAAGGCCTCCCCAGAGCACCAGCGGTTTAAATCAAATTGTAGGTAGCGTTTCAAAGCGTTCACAAACATACAATCCAAAGCTGACGGCAGGAGGTTGTATATGTGTGCTTAGGTTATGGGGCTAGCGTCAAGAGTATGCAAACCAATGAACTAAATCTGAATCTTATTTTTAGTTACCTGTGGCGGATTATGGAGCCTTGCGACTCCGGTGGACATGCTGGATGCAGAGAAGGTTCCGACTGGGAAAATCCTTTTGGGAGCGAATGGCTGGTACTCCCCGCTGACACGAGCAGTACCTGGACTCAGGTCGGAGACCAAGAGGATGGAGCGGTGCTGTGCGGGGGGAGAGTACGCCAGGTCCCGTTATGATTAGGGAATGGCTTGGTTGGGGTAGCTTTTCCTACTCAGTTATCCAGGAAAGGACAACGATGCGCATGGCGGAAAAGAACCCAGGAGCGCGCAGGTCGGTGAGTGGCTGCCCACTCTGGTGGGCCAGCCAAAGTTTGACACGTTGGGACCGTCTCGCCAGCAAGCCCTCGCGCTAGTATGCACTCGGGAAATCGCCTTTCCAATGGCATGCGGCCCCTTCCGTTGTTCAATACGATAAACTAAACACCACTGTCGGCATCTCCATTCGCGCCCTGTCAGGCATTGTCGAACCACTCTCCCAGCCTTGTGCGCGAATATGAGTAGTGGGGGAAGTACGAAGCTCTCTCCCAAAGCGAGTTGAATCTCTCGATTGGTTGGTGTCAAAGGATTTACAAGTGTTGTGGTTCAATTCGACGTCGCCTGCGTAAGCGCTGACGTTTTATGGGTCTTGGAGATATTACTCATGGATGAAATATTTCAGCGCCACGAGGACGACCTCCCCTGCACCATACTCTTCCAATTGGCTCTCTGCCGAAGAGGAGCTAGAAGACCAGACAATACAAGAAGGCGCAGGCTACAGCACGAAAAACACAAGCCCGCGCTCGCAGACGGAAGTACCACAATAGAGACGACCCGGGCTCCTACGAAAGTGGACATGCGATACAGTGATGTGTATTCTCGCGGGTAGGGCGCATCGGGCACAAAAGGGGTCCCCTGGCCCCGCCGGTGTTTTTGGCCCCGCCCTCGTTGGGCAAAATGCCTGAACACACAGACGAGCAGGACTATCGACTGCTGGTCACGGTCAAGGTACATTCTCTGAGGAATTGGGACGACACCGAATTGGTGAACAATGAGATCGCAATGGTTCTGGCGAACGGCACGTAAATAGACTCACCCGGGGGGGGCTTGTCACGGACCCAGATGCCGTGGCACTAGGTGCGCTTGACCTTTGCGTGCCCCTCTCTAATGAATCTCCCAGTTGAGATGTTTGAGGCGCCATGTAACGACCGACGACTATTTTGAGATTGATGCCACAGTCCTCACATGCGAATCCGGGCCCAACAACCCCCGGAGAGTGACTGGCGATGGGTCACTCACTACAGGCAAATATTTCGGCAATCCAGCCCGGGGAACCGACGCGCTTTCCAACAAAGAACTACACGTACTGTCAGGGAGTAGCCAAAAAGATGGCCCGGGCTACGGGCTCAACCCTCCTGTAGAAAATTGTAAAATAAAAAGTCATAATATATTATTTATGTTGAGATAATGTTATCCACCGAAAGTGGGAGGTTCGCCGGCCCTCAATCGTGACCAAGCTCAAGTGCAAGGTTGAGCTGGGGGTGGCCAAGTCGAGCGGGGTTTAAACCTCTGCTGTTCGCCGTGATCAACCTTGTGACCTCTTGTCTTCTTTCCGTATCATTTGAGCCAACAGCTGCTCTGCACTCTTCAGAGATCCGGATACAATCACCGCCAACAATGCCGCCAATGAATATTCGACCACAGAATGATGCTCAAAAGAAGGTCCAAAGTGAATTGAACATAGCAGGCGCGTTGCAGCAGTCCGCGAATATCGAGAGTGCAAAAATCACAAAACAAGACGCTAAAGACAAGGCAGAAGATGAGAAAGCAAAGCGGAAGGAAATTAGGGAAGAGAGAAATAACATACAGGAAAGAGTAAAAGAAGCGAAAACGATTTTCAAAGAGATGTGCGCTGCAGAGATTCTGGCATGGGAGGAGATCGACGCGACATGCATTGGTAGCCCAAGGAGTGCCAAAATCAAAGCGACCCTCCAAGCCCCATTGTTGGGAGCTACACACGAAGCCGTGGCAGCGTCTAGACGATGAGCTGAAGGCTCTCAAGGTACGATCTCCCAAAGAATTAGGGAGTGCCGAGATTGTGGAGGAACAGGATTGACAACGATAGAAAATACTTCTCAATCGAGTTACCAACCATCTAGTTAAGATGTATTCTGAGACTGGAAACTCAATTTCTCTGACATTTCGAGACCGTCTATTTGGGTACTCCAAGCCGGCCCCGATGATATATGACCGCCTTGTCGCGCTTCAAAAAATCTGAAGTTTCACCCATGTACTTTAAGTGTTTAATTATTTCATTTACGTAATTACACTGAAGTCAAACGATGCCGAAAGGCTGCCGAAGATCGTCTATTTGGTTACTCCCTGACAGCTAGTACCGCCTATCTCATATTTGTGACGTTGTTGTTTGATACAGTACCCAATTATGTGCCAACCTCTTAACCGGACTTTGTACTAGGACAGTGCAATCTGAATCTAGCTCAGCTCGTAGGCGCGCGGGCCAGATGGTGCAATGTGTGGCAAAGCCGAGGGAGTGAGTGAGTGAGCGTGCGTGCGTGTATATTCGTCCAATGGCTGCAATTTTTAAATTTAAAGAATTTTTGATCCAACTCCGGTCGCGCCGCGTCACGAGACCGGCTGTCAAAGGTTGGACTCTTCCACACCCGCTCGCTCGCCTCTACGATCACAAAACAAGTAATGGGGGACTTGCTGGACCCCATTGCGCCACTCGTGGTCGCTGGTGCATCCACCTTTCCAGCGTTCCACATTTTTCGTGAATTCGCCAAAGTCGTCCTCAAGCCAATCGTGCCTCTTCCTTCGAAAACCATCCCACAGCTCGCTCAATCGACCCCCAGCGTCCCTTCAGCGACTCTCAGGGATGATGGCCCATGGTTTCCCACGTCTTTCTTTGCCGCCGTCCGAGCGCCTGCCTTCACTCCCGAGCCAACTCCCATCGACCCCCAATCAATGTTGCCACAGGCCGCGGCGCCAGTGAAGAATCTAGACCACCTCCCGGGTGTGTTATCAAGCGATCCAGCACGTGCCATGGTAGTCTTCATCTTCATCGTCACCTCCTACCTCTTCGTCCAGTTCTTCGCTCGCCACATACACCTTCGCAGGCACTTCTCCCCGGTCACACACATTATCTCCGCCGCGATTACCGTCTATCTCTCCACTCTTACTGGCTCTGCGTCTCACTATTCTCTCCTCAACATGCCTGTCACGCTGCACCAGGCCAAAGAATCTGCACTCCCAGTCGCCAGTGCCGCTCTCGCCACCTTTTCCATGTTCAACATGCTGATCAGTGTTGTGGAGTCGACATTCAGGGTCGTCCTAGCCGGCATCGAACTTTCCGCGGTTCCCAAAAATGTGCGCCATCCCTCCCCATTATCTTCGACTCATGCTCATCATTTTACATAGGCGAAGCGGTGCCTACAGATTTTGGTCTTCTTATCCCTCTTAGGTATACCTATAGCCTATCGCAGCCACCAACTGTGGAATGGCCTATTGCCGTTCGAGGTGACAGTTCGCCGCGAGATTGAAAGCAACCTCGCAAGCGTTGATCCTCGTTTCGTCGCAATCGTTATTATGGCCTTTGTAGCCCTCTGTGTGGTGGACATGCTCCTGGGCTTCCTCCAGTGGTTCAACATCTCGCTGCTCGGTCAGTCC
>Ga0307515_10008544_pt1 | contig 19936 bp, 16 predicted proteins | sample 17_EM_MG_FD_194513 | JGI IMG/M metagenome (GOLD analysis project Ga0307515, IMG submission 194513) | Populus trichocarpa ectomycorrhiza microbial communities from riparian zone in the Pacific Northwest, United States - 17_EM | ecosystem: Host-associated > Plants > Roots > Unclassified | place... | reverse complement strand
AAATCAAGGTTATTAACAAAGAAAAAGAAGCAAAAAGAAAGCTTCAACAATAATAATAACCTATACTATTTTGTTAAAGCTAATCTAAAGGCAATGACGGTAGTTTGATACTTACAGTCAATAACTTATTGGCGAGTCATTATAAAGTCCGAAGCAATCTTCCGACTAATGCGTGGAAGGCTATTTGTGTACATCCAATACATAGTGGTAACAACAGCATCGGCCCGCTCATGGCCGCAGGTGGCTATCCGAAGCCTTTCTGCTGACGATTTGGGGACGGCGAAACTTTGTTACTTTTACTTTAAAAAGTCGTCCAGGTAAGCTGCTATTGTTTTCGTTTGCATCATCAGGCTCACGTGGCCTTGCGCAGGCACAATGGCTAAATGTGATTTTGGCATCGGCCCCAAATCGGCAGCTACGCCGCCTCCCAGTAATTGGTACGTTTTCATCAGCTCCACTTTGTCAAGGCCATCATTGTCGCCCGAGATGAGCAATACCGGCGAAGTGATTTTGGCAATATTGGCGTCGCCCACATCAAAGGGTACCCCGGCAAAAGCAATCATTTGTTCAATAAACTTTGTCCATTTTGTTTTGTCGGGTGCTACTGCATCATATGCAGTTTTTATAGGCGTATTGTTAAAAAACTCGGGCTTAAAATCTTTAAAGGCATTATTTATGAAAGGCAGCCAGCCACTGGTTTTGTAGGTAGAAGAAATGATTACTAATTTTCTTATCCGTTTAGGACTTTTTACTGCCAATTGGTAAGCTATAGAACCACCCATACTATAGCCTGCAACATCGGCACTGTCAATTTTTAAAAAATCCATTACCCCTACCACATCACTTGCCAGGGTAGCAATATCTAATTTTCTGTCCGAAAACGGGGTGTGCCCATGTCCCTGCATTTCAAGGGCAATCACCTTTCTTGTTTTTGCCAGTTCGGGTATCAACTGGCTCCAGTTCATCTCGATGGTATAAAACGCGCCATGTAGCAAAACAAGGGGCTTTCCCTCGCCATATACCTCATAATAAACCTTAATGCCATTAACAGGCGCATAACCACTGTTTGCAGGTTTAAGCTGCTGGCCATAACACTGCAATACGGTAAAAAAAAGCAAAGCAATTATGAATGCAGGTTTCATGACATCAGTTCCTTTAAATACTCTTTTCATAAAATGTTATTTAAGTTGTTTCGATTTTATTGACAATACAAATATCGATAGCATTTCGGGACTTTACGCTGGGCAGAAGTGACAATTTGAGGGGTGGATAACGACAAGGTATTGACGATTGATAGGGGAGAGTGTTCGGGTGGTAGGTTGTAGTTGGTTGAGGGAGCAAACGGGTGTTGTAGCAAAACGCACATTTTTAAGATTGAAAACAGTGTTGTATACTTAGCATACAGGCCACGAGCCCGGGACGCTTACGGAGAGACACACCAACAAGCGCGGAATAGAAGGATTTAACAAAATTCCTATTGTTAAGTTATTTGACAACAAGAATTTTGTTAAATGAAAAATAGCTTAGGAGATCCGGCAAAGGACATTAAGGTTAACAATATGCGTTGTTGATTGCCCTAAAAGCATGGTATATACCAGGCAGGTGGGGCACATAGTTATGCAGTATCTATGCGGATGATAGTTTTTCTTCGGCTTTTTTGTTTATTTTCGGCACATAACTTAAACTTATGACAATACGCCCTGCTGCTATATATAAACAAATTTTTTTCGGGTTGATTATTGCTTTTATTTTCAGCGCATGTAACAAGAGCACTCTTGATAACGTGCAGCCAACTGATTCTGTCAAAATAATTACCCCTGCAAAAAAGTGGGTGGTTTCTACGGTGGCCGGAGCTGCTACGGCAGGTTTTAACGATGGAGATACCACACAGGTACAATTCAGTAATGCTCAGGGTATTGTTACAGACAACCATGGAAACCTTTTTGTAGGCGACCAGGGAAATGCCAGCATTCGGCAGGTTACCTATTCCGGGCATGTTACTACCTTTACCAGCAAAAGCATTGGGAATCCAAATCCCGATTTTGGAAATATTTATAGCCTGGTAAGGGATAGTAAAGGTAATTTATATACCATAGAATATGGTTTGATACGGAAGATAGCCTCGCCTACGATTAACGCTGTTTTTGCAGGATCCTTGTCGGTAAATTATTTAGATGGCGTTGGCACGCAGGCGGCATTTAATATTATTGGCAACATGGCTATAGATAACCATGACAATATCATTTTACCTGATTACAACAATCACGATAATTTTGTTTTGCGCAAGGTTACACCTAATGGTGTGGTTTCTACCTTTACCTTAAATGATAAAACAGGTTTTTCATCTGATGGATTGCCAAACTACCATTATTTGTATGCAATAGCCGTGGATACATCGGGCAATATATTTGTAACAGGGAATGGCAATTGCCTTATCAAGAAGATAGATAAAGCCGGGAATGTAATTGTTTTTGCAGGAACCGGAGCGATAGGCTTTAAGGATGGTAAGGGAAACGAGGCCCAATTTAACACGATTAGCAGTATGACTTGCGATGCCCTGGGGAACCTGTGGGTTAGCGATAGCGATAATCACGCCATCAGGAAAATAACGCCGGATGGGGTGGTTACAACTATAGCAGGAAGCGGAGAAATGGGCTATAAAGATGGCGACGGCGCCCTGGCACAATTTAAATTTCCGTACGGTATTGCTGTCGACAACACCGGAACCGTATTTGTTATGGACACTGGAAATAACAGGGTAAGGAAATTAGAATATAAATAACGAAATTTTCTGCTCCCGTAATAGGGCGATGTCCATCGCATGCGGGTGCCGCCCTTTTAGGGTTGCAGGAGGCGGGCTTTAAATCACGATGCAATGTCGTCGCGACAAAGTTTGCCGGTTTTGGATAGTTCTGTTATGCATTTGTCACCAGGTAAGTAGCTGGCCCTGAAAGGGTCAACTATATTAACGCAGCGCGTAACGCTGTGCTATCCGCAATGCCATCCAAAAGCCCTGAAAGGGTGACATATATCGGCAGTCGCAATGGTGGAGACGGAGGTTTTAGCAATAACGGCGTTCGCGTTAAGGACTGAAATAGATACCGGCCCGGTGGTTGGCATGGGCATTGGCCGCGCCTAAGGCCTTGTGCGCGTATGAATGGAAGGCCTGGCCCCGTTTCTACCAACGGGGAAACGCTCATAGAGTATCAAGTAGTTAGTATCAAGATTTTTTTGGGGGAAGTATGGAGTAGTTGGTATTCGACGAGGGATTTTTGGGGTTCATTACGATATGACTTCATGACCGAATGACCGCCATGCATAGTTCGCGATTGCCGCGCTGCGCTCGCAATGACGAAAGTTTTGGACAAGATATATTCCCGCAGCTGTCTTGCTACTTGATACTTTTTCATGCAGCTGTCTTGCTACTTGATACTTGCTACTTGATACTTTTTCATGCAGCTGTCTTGCTACTTGATACTCGCTACCTGGTACTAAAAGAGACGCCCATCAGCTATTCCCATGACCCTGGTCATTTTCCTTAAGGACGCGGCTACCTAACTTGCCGAAATTAAAAACCGGGAAAAATCATGAATGGAATTATTATATACCAAGGTAAATACGGCGCAACTGAGCAGTATGCGCAATGGCTGGCTGGTGAGCTGCACATGCCATTTTTAAAGGCCGACCAAGCTACGCCCACCATACTTGCGGGTTATGATGTGGTGATTATAGGTAGTTCGGTTTATGTTGGTAAACTGACCATTGGAAAATGGCTGAAACGGAACGGTAGCATGTTGGCTAACAAAAAGATATTCTTGTTTATTGTGTGTGGCACGTCGGCCGATGATAAGGCAGAGCAGCGGCAGATTCTGCGGACGAACCTGGAACCGCGGGTTATGAAAACGAGGGGGATATTTTTTATGCCCGGGCGGTGTATTGTTGCCAAACTGGCGTGGACAGATCGCCTTGTTTTAAAACTGGGAGCCATGCTGCAAAAAGATCCCCAAAAGAAAGCTGTTATGAACCATGGGTTTGACCATATGGACAAAAAAAACTTACGGAGCCTGATTTCGGCGGTAGGCCTGGAATTTGAAGTGGCGACGGCGGTGCTCCCCAGCGCAACAAGGGGGCACTGAAATGTTGGGGAAACTGAACGACACGCAGATTGAAGAACTGCTTAAAAGTCTTTTAAGCCTTCGGCGCCCATACAGCCTTGGGCGCCAGAACCTCCTTAGCAATCGCTGATATGCGGTATATCACTAAGCAGATGGCCAAATAATAACCCGTTGCACTAAAATTAGCCCCAAACTCCGGCGATGTCACATGCCATTCAGACAGTTTATTGTTTGCGCGTTTGCTGCACATAAAACAGAATAGGGGCAAGCAGGGTGATTAATTTTTTCATTCGCGTTGTTTTAGCCGCCCAGTTTACCGGCGCGTTTAGCCTCAGGCCAGCCACGAAAAATGCCAATAACCGCATCAACAAGCTTGCCCGATGCGGTTTTTAACAAACTATAGATATCATCATAAGAAGGCTAGCGGGTTATAGATGTATTCACCTGTACTTGAATGTTTTGTTGCTGTAGCTGCTTAATAACGGTACCGATGGCTGTTAAAAGCACATCAATTGTAATAATTAATACATGAACATGCCCTGCACCAATAATTTCGTCGGCCAGTTCAATTATTGAATTTTTTCTGATAATAATTTGCCCCGGAAATCTTATCTTTATGTTCCTGAGGGCACCATCTGTTTGCATCATTAGATGTGTAAACGCCGATATGTTTTTTTATCTATCTGTTATCAAATTATTTTACGATCGTATCTAAAGATAACGGAGTGTGGCCTATAAAGCAGACTGAAATATTTGAACTTTAAGTATAGAAGTTATCGATTAACCGGGATTGCCCCGGAGTACAGGAATTTGTATTATAGGACAGTGCATGACAGTTTTGCTTTTGTGGCCAGCTACCTTAGTGAAAAGGTTTTTAGATAGTTATAGTCAATAAACAGCCAATTACATGCGGTTGTATTAAAGTAACTGGGGCCTCCAATTTTATTTTTTTACCTGCGACACTCTTTTATACCAGGGAGTCTCTTTATTTTCAAACTAACAAAAAGCCATATGAAGACAGTAAAAACATTAGGGCAATTTATTATAGAGAAGCAAGCAGATTTTCCTTATGCCAAAGGTGAGCTTTCGAGGCTTTTGCGCGATTTAGGTATCGCGGCAAAAATTGTGAACCGCGAAATTAATAAGGCTGGGTTAATTGACATTATTGGCGAAACAGGCGAAACCAATTCGCACGGCGAGCAGCAGAAAAAAATGGATATCTATGCAAACGAACAATTTATTTCGGCATTGCAGAGTGGCGGCGAATGTTGTATTGTTGTTTCTGAGGAGAATGAGGAGCATATTTATATCGACTCTGAAATATCAAAAAATGCCAAATACATTGTCGCTATTGATCCTTTGGATGGCTCATCCAATATCGATGTAAATGTAAGTGTCGGCACCATATTTTCTATTTATCGCAGAAAATCGATCGAAGGTAAGGCAACGCTTCAGGATGTTTTGCAGAATGGTACCGAACAGGTAGCAGCTGGATATGTAATATACGGATCGTCTACCATGTTGGTGTATACCACCGGTAAAGGTGTAAACGGCTTTACACTTGATCCTTCAATCGGGGAGTTTTGCTTGTCGCACCCTGAGATGAGTATTCCTGCTGAAGGTAATACTTATTCGATAAATGAAGGATACTACACTCATTTGCCCGAAGGTGTAAAAAAATATATTAAATATTGCCAGGTAGAAGATGACATTACCAATAGGCCATATACATCAAGATACACCGGATCAATGATTGCAGATATCCACCGGAATTTAATAAAGGGGGGCATTTTTATTTACCCAACCACAGCCCAATATAAAAACGGAAAACTGCGCCTGGTTTACGAATGTAATCCGATGGCGTTTATTGTGGAGCAGGCCGGCGGACTGGCAACTAACGGATACGACAGGATTTTGGATATTGAAGTAGAGCAACTCCATCAGCGTTCGGCTATTTTTATAGGATCGAAGTTAATGGTAAAAAAGGCGCAGGAGTTTATGAATTCTTTTTCGCCTAAAAGTGATGTTGCCTTGGTTTAGCGTAAATTGCTTGTTCAGGAAGCCGTATCAATGGTCTATATCATAATGAAATCGTCTGGTTAAGCACACCATCAGAATAAACTATTTTATCATGATCAAAAGAGCCAATTAAACATACCAATTTAATTGGCTCTTTTGTTTACGGTTTCGTTAATGGCCAAAGACGTGTTGGGGGAGATGCCCAGGTACCTGCTACAAAACACCTAAGAAAGATAAGCGATTCGAAGCTATTTTCCTTTCAATTGCACCATTACCTGGACTGTTTTTAAAATGATATTTAAGTCGTTGTTCAACGAAACGTTTTTCAAATAAACTAAATCGTATCTAACCCTGTCACGCATTTGGTCCAGATTTTCCGCATATCCATAATTTACCTGCCCCATGGATGTAAGACCGGGCTTTAAGCTGAAAAGCTTTTTATAATTAGGAGATTTTTCTATAAGTTGTTCTATAAAAAACTGCCGTTCCGGTCTCGGCCCAACAATAGACATATCCCCTTTTATAACATTCCAAAATTGCGGTAATTCGTCAAGCCTTGATTTTCTGATAATGCTTCCCCACTGGGTAATTCGCGGATCGCCGTCACTTGATAATTGTGGCCCTAAGGCTTCGGAGTTTACAAACATACTCCTGAATTTATAAATGTAAAACGGCTTGAGATCTCTTCCCATCCTTTCCTGGCGATAAAAAACCGGACCTTTTGAAGTCAACTTAGTTATGATCATCAACAGTATAAATACCGGGAAACCAACTATCATCACCAAAGCGGAAAATATGATATCAAAACTGCGTTTAAAAACTACAATTTTTAAAGCAAGCTCTGGTTTCGACGTAAGCTGAATAACGGGAAGATTGTCGTAGTTTATAACGTTCGCAAAATTATTAGTAAGGAACAGGTCAGAAACAAACTTTATTTTAACTTTCTTTTCGTCACCTTTATCTACCAATTTTTGTAACAAAGACGGCTGGATGCTCTTATAACAGACAAATATCTCATCGGCCTGTTTTTCAAAAAAAATATCAAGTAATTTTTCTTCAGGAATATCCTGAGTGGTTTCTTCCTGGATAAAATCTATAAAATGGTAACCATACTCGGGGTGGTTATAGAATGTTCTTTTTAATCTATCTGCAATGTTTTTGTCGCCAATTAAAAGGATGTGCCTTCTGTTGTATCCTTTTTTTCTGATATAATCAAGAATAAAAAAGATAGCGGCTCTTTGTAACAATATCAACGAAAGAAACAAACTATAGGTAAAAAGCATTTCCCAGCGGCTTACCTCAAAAAACTTAAAAAAGTACACAACGCCAAGCACTGCTAGCGAATGGTAAATAAGGGAGGATAAAATTCGGTTAACACTATTGCTAAATACTAACGGCCGGTGAATAACATAATTTTTAGTCAGCGAGGCGATGGAAATCCATGCCATATTAACCAGAAGTAAAAAAACAGAGGAGCTTATCTCGTTGGAGAAATAGTTAAATACCAATAAATGAGCACATTGTATACAGATATTTAATAATATTAGATCACTGATAAAGGTGATTACAGGGACGAGTTTTGAGTATCTTATATTCATAAGGTTAAGGATGCACAAATGTAATATTTTTTCATTTAAAAAGCATTAATTATGCCAAAATGATAACAATTACTACTATTACGAATGATAAACCTTAAACGCTACAATAAAGTTTTAATTATTTTTTATTAAAAAAGGCGCTATTTTTATTTTTTTCTACTGATTATATAGTCGGAAATCTCCATTTTAAACCCGTCGGTTAAAAACGTGACAGCGTGTTTAATGATTTCGTTGTAATTAAATGTCATTGAGTTATTAAGATTTGGCTTTTAAAAACTTTTTACGACATCATAAACCATATCTACAGTGATATTCTCCATGCAGTTATCCTGTATACCATTGTACTCATAGCCGTAGTTTAAATAGCCAAAATGACCAGTGGCCGGTACAATTGAAACGGTATTTTTATTGTATGGTCTCCAGCGTAATACATTGGTAGGCCCATGTAAGCAAACTTGCTTTTTATTTAAAGCTGCTGTGATATGTGCAACTCCGGTATTAACTGAAATGATTAAATCAGATGCAGAAATAAAATGTACCAGCTCCTGTAAGTTAAGTTTTCCGCTAAGATCAACAAGAGATACTTTGTGGTTTTTTTTTGCAAGACTGAACAATTCAGCCGATTTTTCGATATCTGAAGGTGCCCCGGTTATTACTATCCAATCAAATTCTGTATTGATTTTATTAATTAACTCAACCCAATAATCTAACGGCCATTCTTTCATATAACTTTTATAACCTCCCGGCCACGGGTGAATAATGCAGTATTTCCCCATTTGGTTTATTAGCTGAGTAGAATTATCACTTGGTATAATTGATAATACCGGCTCATGCGGGTTACCATTATATAGGGCACTTATTAAGTTTCTGAAATTATCAATTTCATGTAAGTTTGCTGAGTGTGTTACCGAAATATCATAAACATAATGCCTGAATTGATTTTTTGAGTTAAAGCCAATCTTTTGATCGGCTTTAAAAAAGGCGGCATAAATGGAGTTTAACCTTGGCCATGGGCCAAAATCAACAAGTAAACTAAAACGGCCACTGCTTCTGATTAAATTATATGATTTGGAGACGTTTGTTATCGACAGCTTAATGGTTTCATCTATCCCTGGTATTAATTTAACTATTTGGTAGTTGGTATTACCGGTAAATGCGGTTATACTGATATCAGGATATTGAGATTTTAAATCAGCAATTACAGCTGACATTAATACATTGTCGCCGATAGAGCCCAGGTTAAGTATGGCCAAGCTGGCATTAGGGGTTATAGGCTGAATTGTTTTTCGACGTTTAAATGCCCCCAAAAGCATTACTAATGGTATCCCGACCCAGCGGTCTAATTTGTGAAATAATTTATTGCCCTTCTCCATGTAACAAACCGTTTTTTTATGATGAATTAAAACACTTACTTTAATAACAGTACGAAATTATCTGCCCCAGCACAATAAATCCGGAACAAGCTGAAATTGTTTTCTAAATACTCTCTTTATAGCCCTAAATAATTGAAAGCGGGTCATGTACTATCAACGCAAACTTCAATGTTAGTTAGATAAAGAGGCTATTGAATCAACCATTAGCCGGGCAGAAAGTTGCCAGCTAAAACGAGTGATATTTCTTTTACCTTTTACGATAAAGCTATTTCGCAATACTTCATCATTCTTTAGCAGCATAATCCCCTCTGAAATACTTTTGCTACTTTGAGGATTTACGTACAGGCTGGCTTCTGCGCATACTTCTCTTAAGCTATCAATATCAGATACAATAGTTGGACAACCATAAGCCATAGCTTCTAAAGGCGGAATGCCAAAACCTTCATATAAACTGGGGTAGATAAACATTTGCGCATTTGTGTACAAGCCTGCTAAATGAGCATCGTCAACACGACCGGTAAATACCACGTTTCCGTTGGTTTTCATCATTTCGTTTCCCTTGTTGTTGAAAATTGGATTAACATCACCAACAATAACAAGTTTGATATCTTCATTCGGCATTGCTTTAAAGGCTTCTATAAGGGCTAGGATATTTTTTCTTTTTTCTATAGACCCAACTGTCAAAATATAGTTTCCGTAGGCTTCTCCGGTGTATTTTGGAGTCGATAGGTCTGATATCCCATTATATATTACTTTTATTTTTCGGGGATCAATCCCGATGTACTTGACAATTTCCGACTTAGAGAAATCACTGACTGTGAAAACTATTCGGGCTTTTTTAGCGATTCTTGGAATCAGAAATTTATAAAATTTAACAAAGCTGCTACTAAACCAATCTGGATTTACTAAAAATGCAACATCGTGCAGTGTAATAGCTTGGTTGCGATAAAAAAGTGGAGCAACATTGCACAGGTTTACTAAAAAAGGGTCTCCATTTTTCTTCAAGAATATTGGCAAATCAACTTGTTCCCAAACAACACCGCTGCGTTTTCCTATTACCAGCACATCAAATTCTTTTGCCAGGTTATGGTGAATGATGTTTGATGGGGCAACAAACCTAACCGTAGGTATCAATACTTTTAATTGCCTTGCAATTTCTATAGCAAACCGTTGTACCCCGGTGAGTTTTTGGGTGAGGAAACGTGCGTTTATAATGATATCCATAGCCTTATTAATCAAAAATTTGAGCTGCTTTTTTGTAGCGCCAGTCGTTCAAATTTGATTTACTTTTTGTTGTCCATTTTATGATCCCATAATGCCGTTCGCTTTCGTCAACATTTGGTAAGTCGGGTTCGTCTAACAACTCGTAAATAAATACAGCTTTTACCAGGGGATATCCGCGGCATGTATTTATAAAAGCTTTTATCCAGGCCGCTTGTTTTCCTTCGGTATTTAAATCACTTCCGTTTGATTGGTTTATTTCAGTAAGCCAAATAGGCTTGTGAAATTTTTTAGATAGAATATCCAAAAGATTTACGTGAACACTTTGGGCGTACTCGTCCATTTTTGAATACCAGTGATAACCTATTATGTCATAAGCAACGTTGTATTTGGTTAACAGGTCAAAAAAAACATAGTGAAACCAACCTCCTGTATTTATAATAATCTTAGCATCGGGCTTTTGATGCTTTATAGCCGCAATCATTCCTTTCCAAAAAGCAGCAACCACCCTCAACTTGTCCTGGTCATAATCTTCAGGATCACTACCTGAAGTCCCGTTTTTTGTAATGAGTAAATCCTCTTCATTACCTAATTCATAATAGTTAATATAAGCGCCATATTTTTTAACAAATGTGCCGCATATTAGGTAGCCTTTGTTAAACGATGAAGTTTCATCGTCATTGAAATTCAACCCAATCATGTATATCATAGGCAACAAATCAATCTTATTTTGTTGCGCTATTGTTGTCATTTTAAAAAAAGTCGTCTCATTTTTGATGTTGCCGTTATAATCAATTGGCACATCAAATCTATATTGCTTGAATTTCTTTTTTTTCAGTATCTCAAATTGCGTTGATAGCAACATTTTTGTGTAAGCCAGCTGGTTAAGAGGGTGCCCGTTTATTCCGATAGATAGTTTTGTTTTTTCTACCGTTTGGTTAGTGGGTAAATTGAGGCCTTTTTTGTAGCAGAAAAAACAACAGGTTATGATTACTGTGAAACAGGAAAATGAAAAAAGGACAGCTTTTATATAATATGACATATTGATCACACCTGATTTTATTTTTTTAATTTGCCGGCCAACAACCACGATAACAAATCTCTTCTTTTGTTTAAGTATTGCCCGATTGTAGTATTCAACACTATTTTTTTGAACACATTCCAATAAAAATACCACTCGGCATATAATCCGTAATTGTATTTTTTAACCGATAAATAAAACTCTTTGTGACTTTTTTTATAGTTCCTATCGCTGGTACCAGCCAGCCTGAAATTGGCCAGCGTTTGATTTATGTGGACAAATGGTATTTTATTGAACAAACAACGATGAATGAATTCGCTGTCCATAGCGTATTTGAATTCTTCCAGGTACATACCTAACCTATCGTATATCGACTTACAAATGAAAGTGGACGGATGAAAAATAGACATTACCTTCCATAATCTATCGGCATCAGCAACCAACTCAAAACTGTTTGTATCGTTAAAGTACAAAATATCGCCATAGTAAACAGCTTCCGTCTTTTCATTGGCCAAATAAGCGTCTACAACACTTTGCACAGCAAATTCATTATATATATCATCACTATTAAGAATGCCAATAATATCACCTGTGGCTTTTTTAATCCCTTTGTTAAAGGCATCACTAATGCCCCTGTCTTTTTCCGTTACAAAAACATCTACGTGCGTACGATATTTATTAATAATGTTAATAGAATTGTCTGTAGATCCTCCATCAATAATTATGTATTGGATGTTTTTATATACTTGATTAATGATGCTTTGAATGCATTGTTCAATGTAAGCTTCGCCATTGTAAACGATGGTAATTATAGATACCAAAGGCTGCTCTTTTTCCTTATTCAATTCGTTCATAAATTCATGTTATCAGGTTAACAAACCGCCGTCATCGGCTAATGTGTGGTTATAGCTAACCGGATGAAGTATTTTATCAAGAAAACTATCTTTAGCGCCGTATATTAATATGAGCGAACTCAAAATATAACTTGAATAAGCCTCTCCATTTAATAATACCAATAAAAAAGGGATTGAAATAAAAAAGTTTATCTTCTTAAACGTTACTCTAAAAAAACATAGGTATACAAACAAGTAAATAAACCCAAGTTGATAACAGAGCTCAGAAATAGAGGATGTAACAAATAATGTGTTTTCAGCCTGTTGTTTGCCAATCCCAAATATCGGGTTCTCAGTCGCAATTTTAAATGCGTTAAGTGTCGCGTCGAGGCGGTCATTTGCAGAATTGGCTGCACTGATGTTGTCTTGTGTGAATAATTTGTCGACAGTTTGAACATAAAGTATTCCACCAACGTTAACATCTGTAATTACAGAAATAAGGAGGCTTAAAAAAACTACAATTGAAATAATAGACACAAAAACAAGCATCAATTTTCTTTTTAGCTTCTTATCTTTTGAAAAAAGGAATATATCTGTTGCTATGATGATGAGCAAAATAAACCCGGTTGTGGAGAGTGTTAAAAAAATACTATATAAATAAATTAAAATGCCTTTCGTTTCCTTGCGAATATAAATGTACCAAAACAAAGCAAAAACTTCATTAAATACCCAGGCGCCAGGTTCCCAAAAAATACTTTGTACCCTAAAGTCGTTATTCACCCTATCGGTATAAATTATTAAATTATAATATCCGTTTATATCTGCGAACAACTCATTATAGTGTACGGGAAAGATGCTTAATAATGAATAATTAACTAAAAAAATGGATCCGAAAACAACGCTAACTATGCATAGAAAAAAAATAATCTGCGCGTATTTATCAAGGATAGAGAAAAGTAACTTTTTCCTATAGAAACCCAATATGAGGTAAAGTATTAAGGTGGAAAAGGTATTTACGAGGTCTGAATCTCTTGATATATTAACCACCTTTGACAAAAGTGGAAACACCGCCAAAAATATCACAATCGCATTGGGGTAAGATATCAGTTTTTTACTAAATGCGTCATACAATAGGTATGCGATAAGCAAAACGTACATTAACAGCTTAACTGCCGTTGGGAATTCAAATAATAACCACGAGCCATTTGCATACACCATAAATGCAGCCAGGATGTACTCGGAAATGAATTCAACATTATACTTTTTACTCTCGCTGGTCATGTGTTTGAAATAACGCTTATTGCGGTACTGTCGGTTCAGTTATTTGGTGCCATGTTCTTGGTATTGAAAAGATTACAATCACATATTCTGAAATATATTAAAGGTTATTTAGTATTATTACGCCTGTTTGTCATAAAATATGCCCAGAAAGTTTCTTGCAAAATCAATCACAGCGGTTTGATGATCATAATTGATATTAAAAACAATTGTTTTATTTAAAACAGCTACAATCTGTTTTTTTAAGGCCATAGCATCATGCGGATTGAAAAATAGAGTGGAATCAGGCAACTGTTCTCTGTGTACAGGAATATCAGAACAGATGATGCACTTATTTAAAAATTTGGCGTCTTCAACAACCGTACTCCATCCTTCAAATAAAGATGGCTGGATAACAGCGATGCTATCACTCATCAACTTTAATTGCTCCTCTCTATCAATGAAGCCTAAAAAAAGCACCTTCTTATCCAAATTATTGACCCTAACATACTCTTTTAAGTCCTGGGTATAATTAGGATCGCGGTGATCGTATTCTTTTCCTGTTAAAACAAGCTGAATGTCTGGAAACTCGTTAGTTAAGGCTTCAAAGGCTTGTAATACAACCATGTGGTTTTTATGCCGCCAAAATTGATTAGATGTAATGAGATAATCGCCTTTGATGCCAAATTTAACCTTAAGATCGGCTATAGATAGCAATTTAAAATTAGGGTTAGATGTACTAACAAATCTTAAAACTTTTTTTTGGTTTGTATTTTGCGGGAAAAACTTACCAAGATCGTTTGCTGCCGATTGGCTGCTAAAAACGATAGGTTCCTGCTTATCAACCATTCGCTTATAGTGTAAAAAACGTAATTTAAGTTCTCGCTTTTTAAAAAAATGTGGTAAATAAAGATCCTGAAAATCTGGTATCCAGCAATAATATTTATCAATGTTTTTTGTATTAATATAAAATTTTCGATAGTAGAAGTTATGAACAGACTTGCCTGGCAAATCTACCGTTGCTAACTCCTTACCGAATAGTAATAAAAAAATATTATTAACAGTAACCAGCCTGCGGCTTGGTTTATAGTCAAAACCAATATAATTTATGTGCGGATAGTTAATGTCGATGATATCCGTTAACAAATCTGAATGGTCATGATAAAGGTTTATCTGCGGTTTTTCCTCATCGGGCAGGAAACCGAGCGCTTTTATAATGTTAAGAATGTAATAAGTACCGCCAATCCAATTCGCATCGTAGTCATAAATTAATGCTACTTGTTTTCTTTCAACCATTTTGCTGTGTTAATTAACCCTTCTTCAATATTAACTTTAGGTTCAAACCCGAAACTTTTGACAATAGAAATATCTGCTTTCCAGTTCAGCGGGTCACCTGGCTTAACAATATTATTAAATGTAATAACGAGTTCAGGATCAAGGGCTCGGCAAAATGTTTCTGCGGCTTCCTTGATGGTGGTTTGTATACCTGAAGCAATATTAACTGCCTCACCATTAAAAAGCCCGCGCTTAATTATGCAATTAATTGCATTCATTAAGTCTGAGATATAAATAAAATCCCTGGTTTCGAACCCGGATCCAAACAGTTCAATGTTTTTAGATCTTAAAGCTTTTTGATAAGTATCCCAAAATAATTGCTTTTTTAAAAATTCGCCATAAACAGAAAACAATCTTAAATTAATTGTTTTTAGATTGTATAAATAATAATATTCCTTGCAAATATGTTCTGAATACAACTTGTGCCATCCATATGGCGATAGAGGGTTTGCCTGTAGCGTTTCTTTAACAGGTATTTGGGCAGGATTGCCATAAACCGCTGCCGACGACATATTAATAAATTTGCAGTCAGGATTGTGCACCCTGATAGCATCTAATAACTTTATGGTATTGGTAACATTAAGTTCAAAATCAAAAACAGGTTGATTTATTGAAACTGGCACACTTCCGTTACCGCTGGCATTTATGCAAAAATCAAAAGCATGTGTTAAAAATATCTGCTCAAAATTAGTATTTTGCTTATGAAGAAAAATGTAATTTTTTTCGCTGACATCAATTACATCTGCGCCCCATACATCGTGCTCCGTTGAAAAAAAACGACAAGCGTGAGCGCCAATAAAGCCCTTTGAGCCGATAACTAATATTTTCATCATTTCTTTATCAGATAATTAAATCTCTTTTAATTAGTCAATTAATTTTTTCAGAACCCTGGCGGGATTGCCACCAACCAAAACAAAAGGAGGTACATCCTTGGTAACAACTGCACCTGCGGCAATGATAGCTCCGCGGCCAATTGTCACCCCTTTTAATATGATCACATTAAAATTTATCCAAACATGATCTTCAATTACAATCGGTTTTGTAACTATCGTCCCTTTTTCTTTTGGATGCCCCTCTTTTAACAACTTTATATAAGTTTCGGCTCTTTCAATATAGTCAAGTTCATGAGCGGTGGTATCCACAATATTTACGTTGTGAGAAATAAGTACATCATCGCCTATTGTTACATCTTCTCCAGACCATACGCGGCTACCGATACCAACATAACAATTATTGCCTATTTTAATTTTACCACCGTAGGCAAAAACAAGAAGCTCGCCCAAAATAAAAGTCCCTGCACCAACAACTATCCGGTTCTTATCATCAGTCATGTTAACAATGCGCGCACTTTCTAAAAAAGTAGTTCCATTGTTGGTAACATACCTATTGCAATTTGCGCGATGCTCAATATCATTCAACTTGGTTAAGACCTTTTTAAAAGCCCGTATAAAAAAAACGAAAAATTTATTCATGGCTTACTCATTTATTCCAGACACCTGTAGCTGTGGCGCTAATTATCTTTTTATACTGTATCGATGAAAAAATATTGGCGATTATCATTGTGATAATTGTTGCCAATGGTATTCCTATTATTCCTGCATGGCAATACCTTACAAAAAAAATAGCCATCGGAATGTTAATTATCATGCCGCCGATAGACAGGTAAAGTTGAACTCTAACCTTACCCACTCCATTTAAAAAATTTGAAAAGATGGCGCCCCAATTGGTTGTTATAACATATAAACACATAACCAGGGTTAAGTTTAACGGAACCAGTACTTTGTTATTTGTCCATAACTTATACAACGGATTAGCCACTGCTGCCTGTGTTATACAGCATATTGCTAGTAGTCCCCAGATAAAGACAAGTTTTTTTACAGTTTTTTTTATCCAGGCATAATCTCCGGCGGCAAAAGAATGTGTGGTCATTGACCAAAACGGCACCATTATAATTGTAAATAAAACGTTTATTATACTAAAATATTTGAACGAGATATTATACACCGTAACATCCGCGGGGGCAAATAATTGAGCTATAATAAAGTTATCTGATGCATACAGAACTAATGCAGCTATTTGAATTATAAAAAAGTTTAATCCAATTTGTAAAAGATTCTTAGCGTAACTAACTCTTACAAATTTTATCGATGGTCTTAGGTACTCAAACCTTTTTACAAATAGTATAAAACTAATTAATAAAAAAACAATAATAGGGGTGATGGAATAAACCACGGCAATAGCCGTCAAGGAGTTGTTTTTTGTTGCCTTTAGAAAAAAAATGCCGCCCAATATTAGTAGCTGTACAAACGAGTTTGTAAAATCGGCCATTGCAGAACGTTGAAGTGACAGTAACACCGTATTTATAAGCCGTAAAACAAATTGAACAAATAAAAGGCAAATCGCAATTAAAACAGCGTTGTTTAAATCGTGTGACATTTTTGCCGGAGCATTAAATACCAATGTCCAATCAATGAAGGGATTGACCAGTAAAAAAATGATAATCAATATGCCAAATATGACACTTAAAGCGGCGTATGTTGTAGATACATAAATTTTACTTTCGACATCGTTATTTTTTGATATGGATATTGTTAAATGATTACGCAACCCGTTCCCAAAACCTAAATCAAATAACGAAAACCAACCCAATACAGCTGTTAAGGTAAGCCAAATTCCGTATTGGGTGGTATTTAAAAAACTTAGTACTAATGGAATTGTAAGGAAGTTTATAAGTATGTTCGCTATCTTTATGAATAAGGAAAAAAATACGTTCTTAGCTACTGTTTTGCTCCTGGCATCTTGCGATTGAAAGATTTTTTTAAGTAAGGTCATATACAGAGTATCAGTGCTTCATTAATTAAAATTAAAGATGATAATCCGGTAAGTTCTTTTAACTAACACGATGATAATCGCCATAAATAAACCTAAAATAAACCCTATTACAACTGCTTTTATTTTGCCCAGGTGATCAACCGGCAAAGGCAAAACAGGTGGGTCTACTACTTGAATTAATGGTTTTTCCTGCCTGAAAGATATTTTAGAAATTTCAAGGTTTTTGACTATTTCGCTATAGATGGCCGTGCTTGCCTGTACATCAATCTGCTTTTTTTGCGATGGCACTCTTAATGATAATAAAGCAGGGTTGGCATTAGGAGCAGCATCTATTGCTGATGCAACACCACTTATTGCATTATTTAATACAATCCTAACGCTATCGGCTTGCCTTTGTAAGGTTTGTAAATTCTGAAAAGTTTTTTTTGTTTTGGTGGCAACATAAAATTGGTTAACATTTTCAACCAGTTTATTTGTAAACTCCTTTGAAAAAAGTTCGTCGATCGATTTTACGTCAACCTCTATAATACTTAACTTTTTATCTGATTTTTTAACATCCAAATATTTCTTATTTATTATGTCAACTATATCAGTTACAATGCTATCTTGTTTTCTGTTAAATTGTTGAGGATCACCGGTAAAGGCAATACTATCTATCTTATCCTTGTTTTTCCACCTGGCCCTTAGCTTGTTAAACTTTATGAACCTGTCAATTAGCAGGTTTTTCTTTCCATTAAAGTCAGCCTCTGTCAACAAGGTTTTTTCTATCATTAACCTTGACCGATATAACGCAAAAATATTTTCTCCAGAAAAAATGCCGTCACTACCGCCTGGCAAATCAATTCCTGCTAATGACGCCAATCCCGCATATTGGCTAATTAAACCGCCCTGGCTTTTATCTTCGAGTACAAATGTACAAGTGCCCGTATAAACATCTTTCTTAAAAATGGAGTAACATAAGCCTGCACCTCCCATGATACATCCGCAAAGCAGAATAAAAGTCCATTTACTGGCCATAAGCTTTATCAGCCCTTTAAACTTCATTACAACTTCCTTAACAGCAACGCCGTCAGTCTCAGTTTTATCTTTTTCGTGCATGGAATGCTAGGTAACTTATAAAACAATGATGAATAATCTGTTATTTGCTCAGTGTTAGTATCCCCAAAATAATAGCACCTATGGAAGCTAAGCCTGTTGTTAAGCCTAAAATGGTTTGCAGCGAATTACCTTTGGGAGCCGGCTTCTTTGGTACATAAATTTCACTTCCTGGTTTTACCGGCGGATGATTGTTGAAGAATAAGAATTTCGTGGTACCCTTTACGGTTCCGTTAGGATATACAATGTAGGCCCCTCTTCGCAGCGCCTCCGGGCCGTAGCCACCGGCGTTAGATACAAAGTCATTAAACGATTTTGAACTATCGTAAACTACTGCGCTTGGATAAAGAACCTGGCCATTAACACGCACAATTTGTTGCTGCTTGGGTACCCGTAAAATGTCGCCATCTTCCAGCAATAAGTCACTTTTTGAGCCTGGAGTTTTTAAAATTGCACCAAGGTCAATACCAACATAGTTATTGCGTTGCTGCGTATCGGCATTGGTTGTCGAATCCTTATAAGTTCTTTTAAGCCTGTTTGCCATTGCTGCCCTTTCCAGTGTTAGGGCTGCAGTATCTGCTTTGTTTTTATCAATACCCAAAATGGCGATATTCTCCCTTTTTAACGAGCCCCCTTCAACATCTGCCGATGCAGTTAGTCCTCCAGCCCGTGCAATCAGGTCAGATACTTTTTCGTTTTTACTTTTTATGGTGTATGATCCCGGATATAATACCTCACCCTCAATTTTAACTGTTTTTTGTTTTTCGTAACCAGGCAAACTATATATAGATACAATATCAAAGGGTGTTAAAACAAAATTGGCATCATTGGGCTTTAGCGGGCCATCAATATTAACGCTAAAAACCTGGGCTACAGTGCTGCTTTTAGATGATGGATCGGCATCAGATATCCTCCTGGCCACTTCAATTCGCCTGGTACTGGCGCCCTCTGCAAAGCCGCCCGCTTTTAAAATAAGGTCCTCTACTTTCATGTTTTCAGAGAAGGCAAACTTTCCCGGCTTCCGTACGCTGCCATTAATAGTAACTACATATTTATCACGCAAATCAAAAATTGATGATATGTTAATAATGTCTTCACGCTGTAACGGAATATTAACTGTTTTATTAATCACATCTTTTACACTAAAACCTATCATTTCGGTACTGTTGTCGGGCTTTAGGCGTGTAATTGTACCCCTGTCTGTAAATGCGTCTTCTTTTAATCCCGCTGCTTTCTC
>Ga0307515_10008543_pt1 | contig 19936 bp, 16 predicted proteins | sample 17_EM_MG_FD_194513 | JGI IMG/M metagenome (GOLD analysis project Ga0307515, IMG submission 194513) | Populus trichocarpa ectomycorrhiza microbial communities from riparian zone in the Pacific Northwest, United States - 17_EM | ecosystem: Host-associated > Plants > Roots > Unclassified | place... | reverse complement strand
CCCTGACTTCAAAGCCAATTTTAAAAAAAAAAAAAAAAAAAAAAAGCAAAATTGTTTCTAGCATCAATCAACGGAGATTGGAGGCTAGCGAGTGGGCCAAAAATCGAAGCTTCCTTCTTCCAAAGTCTCATCGTTCATAACGTTCAAAGGAGGAAAAGAGCTCCCTTGTTGATAGATGTGTGCGTGTATAATTTTAAAATATATTTTGTTTAAAAAATATTAATTTAATTCTTTTAATACTTTCCGATAATTTTATTTTAGTAATATTAAAATTTTAAAAACTAAAAAAAGTATTCTAATATATTTTTAAATAAAAAATATTTTTAAAAAACATATATACTATAATACCAAAATATTCATTAAATGTGTTTGAGAGAATTTTGTAAGGAAAATTATGTGGAACCTCATGTGCGAATTTGAAGTCTTTACTTCTTTTTTTTTTTCCTCTTTAACAATTTTTTATTATTTTTTTTAATATTCAACTAAAATAAAAATCATTTACACTAAATTTTTTTTTTTAAAATAAGACATGATTATTCATTTTAGAATGAAGAAAATAGCAAAACTTGATAACTAAAAACTAAAATCTATATTTTTTCTTGTAAAAGATTTAACCGCTGGATTCACATCCAATATCAAGATTATATTTATCACTAATTAAATGACATGATATTTTTTTTAAGAGTGTAACAATCTTATAAAAAGTAAATTAAAATAAATTATGATAACTAATTTAAAATTAATAAAATACTAAAGTAATAAAATTACAATTGAAAATCAATAAAATATTGAAATATAAAATTAAAAAAAATTAAAAAGTAGAATTAAAAAAAAAGTTTGAATAAAAAATTACCATCAACTTCTCCAATGCTTCTAGGATAGAGTATATGTGAAGAAAATAAATTCGGAAAAAATTGAATTAAAAAAAAAAAAACGGGAGATGCTTCACTGCTTACATATACATAATTAAAAAAATTCATAATATTTTCTTGTTATTTTAGTATTTATATAATAATGAAGCTTAAGCACCATGAAATTTCCCAATCCTTAACATGAACAATAAACACAGCATGGACTTTTCCAATCCTTTTTGTGACATGAACGGTGAAGCACCATGGATTTTTCCTTTTCTTAAGCGCGTCTATATATATATATATTACTTATTTATTAAGCTATTTTCTTCTTTTTTAAAAAAGAAAAAGAAAAAGAAGACTTGGACATGAACCCAAATAATCAAACACAATTAAATCCCCTCTCCAAATCCACCATTACTCCTCGCCTTCAACTCTCCCTCTCTCTCTCCCCCTCTCTCCCCATGTCTTTCAAAGAAGAAACCACCACCAAAACTGAGTCTCGAAGCCCCGCAAAAATTACCCCGTTCCTGATGATCTAATATGGTCATAGCGGACCAGAGATCACCCGCCGATAATACGAACAACAATAACAATAACAATAACAAAGTTTGGGGACTTTTTAAACTGCCGTTTTTAGGAGGAAGCGACGCGAACACGACACCCTCTTCTTCTTCTACTACCACTGCTACCACTCCAACTATGATGATGCAGCAGCAGCAGCACCAGCACCACCATCACCACCATAACCACCAGCACAACTCGCAAATTGAAGGATCTTCTAATCCTCCTCACCCTTCCAATTCTGTCTCTTCTGTTGCTAGATCGCTTTTGCCTACTCGTCGTCGTCTTAAACTCGATCCAGCTTCTAAGCTTTACTTTCCTTGTAAGTCTCTCTCTCTCTCTCTCTCTTAATTTTTAGAACGAACTTAAATTGCTAATTTTGAAGAAAAATTGAGATAATTAAGTTTCTCCTTCGTTGTCCTTATTAACAAGGATGAATTTGGTTAAAACTCAAAGTCACCGCACGTAATTGACTTTAATTTCTTCAAATAAAAAAAAAGTAAAAAAAATAATAATTTCCCAGATGCTTTCTTTTCTTTACTTAAATAAAATTGAAATATTAAGAAGAGAAAGCTCGAAAGTTACGATCTTCACTAGCTTGTTACTTCAAAATTCATGCAGTCAAATGATCAATGTAATTTAATGATGATTAATTAGGATGTTGTATTTTAAAGAAATTCCTTATAATCAATGCCCTGACTCATTGAATCACATAGAGAATCAGTAATTTTCAATTGGGGATCATTGTTATATTTACAACTGCATTCGTTTTGGGAACTATTTGCTTTTGTTTGTTTCCAATTGTGTTCCTGATTTTCTGATGCTGTTACTCTGATTAATGTTTTAATTATGTTTGTTTTGCGTGCTCTTTTTTAGATGAACCTGGCAAGCAGGTCCGGAGTGCCATCAGGATTAAAAACACTAGCAAGTCACATGTAGCGTTTAAGGTACATTTAAAATTTTTCTTCCTTGTTTTTGTGGTTCATAGCATAGTTATAAGACTTGATCCGGCAGTCAACCCTGCCCAAGGAGGGCTCGTGTCGGGTGGGTTCACCTGGTCAACCCAGGCTTTTTTTTTATATAAAAAACCAAAACGATGTTATTTTAAGAAAAACGAATGGCCTGGGTCAAGCCTGGGGTCAACAGGTTGATCTGCCAGGCTAGGTCTTATAACTAGGGTTCATAGTCTAGATGTGTAGGTTATAGATGTATGTACGTTATAGATGTATGTACACACACGTTTCGTTCTAGATTACTTTGTTTCTTGTTGTGCTTGATGTTTTTTGTTATTGTATCAGGTGAATGACTGGATTTTGTAACGAGTTGTTTTTGTTTTTTCATGATTTAGTTTCAAACAACTGCACCGAAAAGCTGTTTCATGCGTCCTCCTGGGGCTATTCTTGCACCTGGGGAAAGTATCATTGCTACAGGTAATAATTGTTGCATTCTCTGTTCATATTATTGTGCTTTGAGGAGAGAATGTATCTTAGCTATTTTATGTGTCTTTCCACTCTTTTCTTACAAAATTATCTTCTTGATTTTCAATGTCAGTCTTCAAGTTTGTTGAGCTGCCAGAAAATAATGAGAAACCAATGGAACAGAAGAGCAAGGTTAAATTTAAAATCATGAGCCTGAAGGTGAAAGGGGTTATGGACTATGTACCTGAGCTGGTGTGTAGAATGGTTCCTTTATCTTCTTCTTCTTCTTTTTTATTTTTTATTTTCCCCCCATTGATTTTAGTGTTCTAATGTGAATCTACGTTGGTCAACAATAGTCTTAGTGATAAATGATCTTGGTCCCATTCATTTATTTTGATATATTTGGGCCTGAAACATGTTCTGCTTGGGGTGAGCGTTATGTCATATTGCAAATTCTTCATAAAAACAGGCAAGTATCTTGGTTTCTGAGGAGGTCAATAGGCACAATGAGACAGATAGATATCTTAGGCATCGTTGTTACTGCTTGTTTTGATGTTTCCAAGGGCTGCACGTTCATTTCATTTGGTTTCATCTTTCTTAGGGGCTTTTCTGATATAAAGATGTTATCTGGCTTTGGCCAGGCTGCTCACTGTAATGTAATTCTGTGAAGTGCACTGACACAGCTTACAAGTAATGGGATGTGGCATCTTGTGTTGAAAGCCAGATGCCATCATTTTCACTTGTTGATTCTGGAGAATCTGTGCCTGTTTTCCTTGCAGAATAACTATGATAGATTTCAGATTCAATTACATCTTGTGTGGCTGGCTGCTTTTGTTGGATGGACACTTGGAATATCTTTACAAACTGCTTTATGGTCTATTTGAAACTTTATTTTCATGTTTGAATCTCCTGTTGCAACTTTATGAAGTGACTTTTGATGCTTTGTCTCTACAGTTTGATGAGCAGAAAGATCAGGTAGCAATAGAGCAAATATTGCGGGTTATTTTTCTCGATCCGGAGCGTCCTAGTCCTGTAAGTATCAATAACATGTCAATAATCATGGAATCAAATTAATCTGTGCTTTAGGATCCATCGTTTTCTGTTTTCTCATATGTTACCTCCGTTCTCCTATGTTTGGCAAATGACATACAATTCATACAATTACAGGCTTTGGAAAAGTTGAAGCGCCAATTGGCTGATGCTGATGCAGCTGTTGAGGCACGCAAGAAGCCTCCAGAAGATGCAGGCCCAAGGATTATCGGTGAAGGACTAGTTATAGATGAATGGGTGAGTTGTCAGGTGTTGTGCTTTCCAAACTTTCCCTGTGAAATTCCCTAATCTTTGTCCATTCCTTTTGTACAGAAAGAGCGAAGAGAAAGATACCTTGCTCGGCAGCAGGGTGAAGGAGTAGACTCAGTATAGAGTGGCAGTTATCTTCAAGGTGCATTTGTGTATGATGAATGGAATTTATACAATCCACCATTCAGTAAATTCCTCCACCCTTTTCGTGTAATGCAAAGGATATTGTATTCAGAAAATCATGTAGGAAAACTTCAACATGGTGTGTAAAGAGAAACTGGGAAGTGAATTCTGTGATTTGAGGTACTAAAACTTTTTCGTTCTCCATCTGCCTGTATATACTTGTGATTTTGTTTTCCTATTTCAGAAATAACTGATCTTTACCCAAAGTAAAGCGCATTATACTTGTGATTTTGTTGATATGGAGGGAAATCAGATCCCATTTGCTGATTTATTCTGTGTCATTTCATTGGCACTCTTCCATGGTACTCCATTGCTGTTAGTATGTGCTGTGAATACATTGGCCCATGAGCAGCCTGTGACATGACCCGGGAAGGACAGCAAAACCTGATGCCCTAATCTGGGTGTCCAAACTATGAGCTGTTTGCAAGCGTCCTTTGCCCTTTCTGAATTCTAGCTGCTCCACCATCGTCTCGGAATTTTTAAAAATTTCGGTTTTTTAATATTTTAAATTATTTTGATATATTAATATTAAAAATAAATTTTAAAAATATTTTAATACATTTACTAATAAAAAATACTTAAACAAAAATTACTTTGAAAAGTAATAATTATCACTATCTCAGGTAGTAAATTATTTATCTAGTCCCTGTGGTTTTAGCAAAATAATTAATCAGTCCCTCGGGTTTAAGAAGTCCTATATTGCGTCTCTATGTTTTTATTTCTATTTATAAATCAATCGCTAACTGTCCATTAATAAGGTGCTGCGCTGTTACCAATTTAGTTATTTTCTTTCTAAAATACCATTTTGAATATATATAACTTGCTCAACCTACACGAGTCTGGCAACTAAGGAGTAATTTACTGTATGACGAGGAACTCAGTAATCAAATTATTATATGCTTGAACCTCGTTAATCTTCAGCATGAATGACCTGTTTTAAGCAAAGCGGAGAGGTTTACCTGGTGGTGTAAATGATAAAAGTTAATTTCCGTAAAGCCAAAATAATCTGTCCACAGTCCCATAAACAGTGAGTGAAAAATCTCCATGTTCTTGCAGTTTAATCCCCTAAATGCTGGATCACAATATCCAGCTCTAATGGTTCAAGAGCTAGCAGTGAATACTGAGAGCAACGTTTGAACTGAAAGTTAATCAACCACCATCTGCTGACAAGAAGTTTTGAGTCTATTCATGTCAAAGAATCATTTTATTTAAAAATTTAAGTTTTTAAATAAAATTTTAAGATATAATTTATATTATTTTTTAATATACTCTCTTAAGTGAAAGCCCTTTAAATTTAAAATTTACATAGATTTATATTATTTTATGTTTAATTTTTATCAAATAAATAGAAATGGTAAAATTTAAACTCGTAACCTTTTAGTTATTAATATCAAAAAAATCATTTTAATCCAAAAATTTAAACTTTTATATAAAATTTCAATATATAATTTATATTATACTTAAATATTTTCCGATTTATTTTCCTTTGTTGTCACATGCAAGAATCGCCACGTTTTTTTGGCGGATAAGATTTTCCCCGGCATTCTTTCGACATCACAAAGGACCCCCCCGCAAATGGAAATTCAATAAAACCATGGCTTCCGCTTCTGGATTTGCTTCCATTGTATCTGCAAAACCGCCTCTTTGGCCATCCCACACCATTCAGTCACTCCTTATATACACAGGCATGCTAATCCTTCACTTTTGTAAAGAGAAAAAACGATTGTCACAGGCGGGAATTAGTACTACTTCATTGAGAGCAAAGAGAGTTCAAGAAAGATGAGTTATTCTAGCAGGAACTGCATGGAAGCTAGTTTGGCAGGGGTTGAAGGCCAGCCTAGTCATGGTTCTAAATCAAACTCAATGTTTCGATCATGGAGTTCCAGGAAGAAAAGCTATTTCTCTGGTGGTAATGGGGGCCGTGATGGAGAGAGCAAGAGAAAACAGGCTGAAGATTCCTTTCAGAGAGTGATGTACTTGAATTGCTGGACACAAGGTTGCTAGTTAGTTGAGTTTTTGCTAGTCTTTGTTGCCAATCTTGTAGTCAGTGGCTTCATGGTTCAGGAGAGATTCTTGACTCCTGATGAGTTAGTATATTGTTGCAAAGATTTGTGCTTAAAATCTCTAAAGAAAGGCAACATGAAAGCAAGTCCATCAGTACTAGCATGTAAAAGTTCTGTGAATTTCAATCTTCTGAATAGAGAAAAGCAGAAAAAGTTTCAAATGATTGATCTAATATGAACAAATATGACCAGCGACGGACCAGCAGTACTCTAGATCAAACAGTCCAGAGATACATGAACAGCCCCATATATAGCTGTATTAATTGAAGTAGATTTTTCAGACCATTTATTAATCTAACTTCTTTTCTTTCCTTCCTTTTTTCCCTTAAAATCTTTCTTAAAACTGTGATCTAATCTAGTTAACAGGAGCTAACTATCACGGCTGGTGATAATACCTCTCTTCTTAAGAACAATATTTTTAAAAACAACGGCAACGGCGTGTTATGAGAACAAAGATTGTTGTGAGTAACATGTCTTCGTTCATAAAGCTCCAAAACCTCCATAAATGCCCTATAAAAAGGCCATGCACATTAAACCTTGGTGGTGGGAATGAATAGCGTGTAAAGATAAATGAAAAATGATAGAGCCATGGTCTTATTTATTCCGGATCATGAGCAAATAACAGGTAGAATGTGAGCTTCATTACCCCTGGCATGGCACATACAGACATATCCGGTTTAAGCTAAGAGTTATTTGTACGATCAAGATTTCATTTGATAAAAAAAAAACTCAAAAAAAAACTTCGCTTGTAGATATATATAAAAAATATTAATAAAAATATTTCTTAAATATTTTAAAATATTCTTGCTGAAGAGTCATTCACCTTAAACCGGCTCTAGAGACCTATACGTTGAATCAAATCTTTATGGCCGGTAAACTTTATCCAAGCATTCAATCATGTATAATAAGAACAAGGCGAATCTTCACTCAGATTTTTATTTTCCTGAGCAAGACAGAAAAATTGGACTCAGCTAGCAACAGTACACAAGATCACATCCATGTATGTATGGGAGACATTATTAATCGCTTTCGAAGGAATGTAAGCTAAGCACGATAGAAAAAAATATCAACACATTATTCCCTCCATGAAATATATAATTAATAAGATAAAGCACATCTGGGTCGCATCCAATGCCAAAATAGGTGCCTGTGTGGGACATCATTCTTGCATACCACAACCAGGGGTGGAAGGCGCAGAAATCTAGAATTGATGGGGGAAAAAAAGTGATTTTGGGGTGAAATTAAAGCATAAAAAATTGAAAGGTATAGTGAAAAAGTTTCAAAGTTTTTAGACTAAAATGTAAGGTTTTTCAAGATTTACAACCACATATCTATTAAAAAAAGAGTTTGAAATAATTATCAACACTAAGATTAAATCCTGCTTGTTTTTGCGGTGCACCGTAATAAAAACATAAAAGTCAATGAAATTCATGTTTATGCTGTGATGGCGCTGCAAAAAATGAGTATAGATCTTGTTCTTTAAAATCCCTTTTTAAATAACAAGATGAAGAACAAATACATTTTTGAGCTGATACGAGGACTAGCATTTGTAAAAAGACATGGCACATGATTCCCAAGTTTGCTTTCTCATCATCTCAAATCGAGGGAGACAGTGAGAAGGACAAGGGAGCACTGGAACTAAATGCACTTATCCATTATCTTCCTATCCAAAAACATATCCGTAGAGGGATATTGGAGAAGAAGAGGCAAAGGTGCCCTAGTACAATTAAAGACCAGCTAGTCATGCGATTCTCCTTTTGTTTCATTGCAAGACCGTGACCAAACCAAATTCATTGTAATGTCTCCCTTTTCCTTGAAAGATGTTATCCATTCGGTACAAATATTGATTCAATTCACCGTTGCGCTTATCACCGAAAGATGTTATTGATGAGAAAAAGAAAAAATGCTACTCATAAGGCATGTGAAACTCGATTCTCCACTTGCAGTAAAGTCGTGAATTTTGGCAATATTTGATCCATTCATTTGATGTGAAGTGCCACGCATCCTGCCCACCTGCATATATGCTCTCCATTATCTATGTTGTGGCGATCATTAATAATAAATCAATCGTGGCTATAATTAATTAAGAACCCATTTTGGATTGGGTTTCGAGTTTCAAGTTCTTCAAGGCCAATTTATCGAACCCAGATGGGCTTATCAACTGTGAAATCATCATTTATTTTGAAGGTAGGTGAGAGGTTCGATAATGGGCAAACCTCAAATCAATTCAGAACAATAAATCGAATCTTAGTTGAGGGAATCATTGAGAGTTTTAAGGGCTCTTCAAGACTTGAATGGGATAAGAAAAAAATATCTGGGGATTCAATTGAGAATCCCTCTACAGTTAGAGGAGTTATTTGAGGTTTGCCCTTCAATTTTTATCAGTGAACAGACGGGGAAATCTATTGAAAAAAACAGGAAAAAAAAAAACCTTGGCATCCAGTTTTTAAAGATTGCCCTTGATAAAGTAAGGGGATTTTGGAGTAAAAGTCATCACCACTGCATTTGGACCCATCTCAGTGGTAGCTTAAAACACTATTTAGAGTCAATATCCATCCATCATGCGATGTGCCCTCTATTTAACTCAACAATGGGCATCAATGGTTTTCATGGCATTGACAAGCAATCAGGAAGAGGACGAGCATAATCATGACTCTGCATTATCCCTTTTGCGCTGGACAATGGGGTTAATCTTGATAAAATTATGGCCAGATTAGAAATAATTATACAAGTTAAGCAAACATAATCTTCCCAAATTTGCTCACGTAATATCCAATAGATTTTGTCAAGGAGATATGGCTTGACTGTAAGAGATTCTCCATGAGCGCGCTGGACAATCATAGGCATCAACAATCGCCACACTCGTTAACTTCTTGTCTAGCTTAGGTAACTATGAAAGGTGCATGGCTTTGCAAAATTCTCGAAGATAGACAAGGACAGTCAGAAACATAGAACTGATATATATTGAGTGGGGTTTGTGGGACTCGAACTGGTGACCACTAAAGAGCAAAGTCAGAGTCTGATCAGTTGAACTACACCCCTTAGAATTATAGTTATGATATCTTACTTCAGTCCGACTTGGTTTAAATCTTGAATTGTTGATTAATATGGATTTATTCCAAATCAATATTTTTTTTTAATATTCAAATGATAATTTTGAAAAAATAAAATAAAATGATTAATCAAAATAAAAAATTTAACTTTTTTTTAGTTAATTATCAATGTCAATTAGACTACGAGTTATTAATCATTCGAGTGACTTCAAGTTAGCATATCCTAATCGAAATTAATAAAAACAACAAGTAATATGTATAGAATGTAACATATGAAGCAGAATTTTGTATTGTTTCTTTGTTTTGGTTTTAAATTTTTAATATTCGCTAGTCGTTTCTTTACATATGACCTACCTTCTTTAAAGCCAGGTGAAGCCAAAAAAAATATTCAAAATATTCAAAAAAATCGGCTGAAGATGTATGCATGATATATAGTGTGAATGGATAATCAGCCAAGAACAACACATCATGAGATGTGAATTGTTCCATCTAATTCATTGAGGCAGTGATGAATTAAGCAAACACCATAAAATTAGATGCTAGCTAGGAAAAGGGTTCTTCTTGTTCGCCCTTCGTGCATGCACATCAGTAAATTAAGCAATTATTTGTAAAATAAGAATCACTGCATGAAGGGGAAGAAATTATTTGTGCACTAAACTTGGTCTTAATTAATAATATTTCCACATAATAGATTCTTATCGATGCACTGGAATTTCTGTTGACTACATAAAGCTCTGGACACTCGTCATTTCGGGACAAATCTCAGAGCTATTTCATATAATTTATGACATGAAAGCAGCAGGGCATGCACTGCTACCAAAAACCAAAAGAGACAACTAACTGATCCAGCCCAAGTTTAATTATACTACACACTCTTCGGGCCTTGTCCTCCTTTGGTCATCTCATAGCCTCCTCCCTTGGGATAATCTTCATCAGTAACAAATCTTGACCAGAACCAGTGTGTCGTCCATACTTGTCCCATCTCTTCAATGGGAATGCCCTTAGTCTCAGGCAAGAAGTAGTAGATAAAGATGGACATCAGCACCACAAAGAATGCAAAGAAGAGGAAGATCCCAAACTTCAAGTGGCAAAGCATTGTTAGAAAAACTTGGGCAATTATGAATGTGAAAAGCATGTTGACAGACACGGTGACACTTTGTGCAGCTGATCGGATTTCCAATGGGAAGATTTCACTTGGCACCAACCAACCAAGAGGACCCCAAGACCAGGAAAATCCAGCAACGTAAACGCAGAAGAAAAGCACCACAACAATAGCATACCACTTGGGCAATTCACCAGGGTTCCCATCAATTCCAAACTTGGCACCAATACAAGCTGCTACAGCTATCTGGACATTGACAAAAGTTTTTTTAAAAAAAGGGTGTTAAGAGCTACAAAGTTACAAGACAACAGCACGAAAAAAGTTAATTTCTTGCGTAAACAAGTCAATTACCTGGCATATCAACATCTGACAGCCACCTTCAAGGAAGAGAAACCTTCTTCCCCACTTATCAACACCGTAGATAGAAACCATGGTAGCAACAACATTAACAATACCGGTGATCACAGCAGACATGAGCGCAGCGTCATTACCAAAACCAATCGTGTTGAACAAAACAGGAGCGTAAAACATAATGACATTGATGCCAGTAAGTTGCTGAAAGAATGGAATCATTACAGCCATAGCTACGTGAGGCCTATACTTTCTTTGCAACAAATTTTTCCATGAATGTTCAACTTTCTTTGAAGCTTCACTAGCAGCAACAAGGTCATTAAACTCCTCATCAACATCATCAACACCACGAACTCTTTTCAATTTTTCTCTAGCCTCATCATGCTGGCCACGTTCGATCATAGAGTTTGGAGTGTCAGGAAGGACTAATGATCCAACTGTGATTATGAGTGCAGGAACCATAGCACCACCCAAACTCAATCTCCATCCCCAACCACCATGGATTTTAACAAAGAAATAGTTTAATACATTGGCAATCAGGATACCAGCTGTGATTGATAATTGAAAACCAATGTTGAGTGCACCTCTGTACTTGTACGGAGCCATCTCTGAGAGGTAGAGTGGCACAGACTGTAATCACAAGCAAAAATCAAAACCATTAAATCTCTGATCACCCTGTTTTCTATTGCTTAGATTAACAATTAAGCCGCTATCAAGTTGCAACTTTTCGGTTCAAAGCTGTAGCGTCAACAAGTTAACTTTTTGTGGAGAAAAGGTGTCAGAGATGTCATGCAAAAGAAAAACAAGGCAACCGTGACTTCCAAAAGATAATAAAATAACAAAGTACCTCACTTTGTCTAATTTCTTATCATTCAGTCGAATTCTTTCACTTGTATTGCTATTTGCTACATTAGCGGAAATTGGAATCACCTTTTTTCTTTTCCTTTTAACTCTTTCCCTACTTTTTTTCTCAGGAACCAAACAAAGCATTGAATCTTGTTTAACTTAAAAAGGACTACAAGCCCATATCCGTATCAGAAACAACTCAACAACATACAAGAAAACAAAGATGACATGCTTCAGTACTCAAAACCCAGAAAGATTCCATTGAAAACAATGAAATCATGTACAGAAAAAATAAAACATGCAGCACCTTCTATTTTTGCTTCTCTAATGCTAAAACACAAAAAGTTAATAAATAATCCCGAACAAAACAACCCCACAATCACTAGCAACTAAAAATCAAAACGAGAATCATAAAAAAGAGAGAGACAAAAAAGACATTAAGAATACCTGATTGGCAAAGCCTATACCAAAACCAAGCAAGATTCTACCAAGAATCAACATCCATACAGCTTGAGCAAAACCATTGATGATGGCGCCAGCACAGAAGAGAAGACCTCCAAACAACATGGAGAGTTTCCTTCCATATTTACGAGTGACTATGGATGCCACAAGTGATGCCAATAAAGCAGCCAAATACAGAGAAGAAGTGAACATGGTTAGTGTTTGACTATCATATTGGCAGTACTTGTTTGTAATGGAGTCTTGCTGTTTACGGTAAACAGATGGAAAAAACTTCCTCAAGAATGATGGCATGGACGTAACTCCACCTGCAAAATCACAAATTCACTTAACAAAATCATCAATATTTATATCAAAAAAGAAACATTCTTGAGAGTAATATTTGTGGACAGTACATTCAAGAAAAGCATTCTTCAAAGTTCGTGACTATATTTTGAAAAAAATCCATATGCCAAAATCAAGTTTCAAAGCATTAAACTTGATGTAAAAAGAATTACCAGAAATCCCAATATCGTAACCAAAGATCAAGCCACCCATGGCTGCAACAACACATGTTACAGTAACAAAAGGAGTAAGGTTGCCTGGATATTCCCTTTTGTTGTCACCAACAGCTATCCCTACTGCAGGCATTTTTGCTTGTTTCAATTGCACCAAGAAAATGATATAAGAAGATCAAAGAAATGGTAGCTATTGTTTAAGAGGAAAAAAAAACAAGAAGAAGAAGACAGGTTTTAGACAAGCTTGGCCAGTCTATTTATAGATAGAAATTGCCAAATTGTTTTCATTAAAGAGAATTATTATTGAACTGTCGAAAACTAATTTCTTATTTATGAATCAAGTTCATTAATATTTTTTAAAAATGTGTGAACATTTTGAAGATAAGATTATATAAGAGATAAATAGAGTAAGGTCTAAAAATATTAGCTAGAGTATTTATTAATTTGTTTTTCTTTTTTCACTCAATTTTCAAGTCTCCTTGGCTATCTACCGTTTGGATGGCAGCAAAACTCAGTTCACATTGTTTCAGAAAATTAATTTATATATCAGAAAATATATAGTCATCATGCTGAGTCAACAAATATTTGCCTATTCACCTGATTAACCTTATCAATACTTGGATAATGTTGTTCGGCCAGACTTTTTCTGAAATATAAAGTGGAAAAAACGTGAATTTTAAGAACTTTACAGAAAAGTTATATACCATGTGATACCTAGATTTTACACACTCTATCATGGTTTTTTTTTTTAATAATTAAAGGATATAAATTAATATGTAATAAATCTAGTCATAAGATATAATCTAGTTATAATCATCTAGGTGATGGCCCAATGATAAGAGTTTGGGATCAAGAGGTTTGTTCCCTCTGTGGTCTCAGGTTCGAGCCCTGTGGTTGCTCATATGATGGCCACTGAAGACTTACATGGTTGTTAACTTTAGGGCTTGTGGGATTAGTCGAGGTGTGTGTAAGCTGGTCCAGACACCCATATTAAACTAAAAAAAAAGATATAATCCGGTCCGACCGGATAAACCTAATATTTTTTTTTTTCTAAACGAGACCGTTTCATCATTGAAAAGACGCTATCTCCGGTCTTATACACAAGTATGATAATGGGTCTTGGCTAAAAGTGGTGGCAATTATGTTGTTCGAGGGGATTACAAGGGGTGTTTATGTCTTCAAGTTAATGGAGTGTGATGGGAAATGATGTCACTTTGTTTCCACAAGAGTTATGATGTCAAATTTCCTCGAGTAAAGGAATACAGTGATGACTGAAAGCAGTTCCTGACCACAAAAAAAGAAAGAAAGAAAAGTTCCTGAACTGAAATATTGCTATTTCTGACAACAGGATGATTATCTGACTCCACAGAGCCATAGCAAATCTATCCATCCTTTTCTTTTGCTGCAAAGACCATCCGATGAGCTTACCAGAACCCTATTTTTCAATACAATTAAAAGTCATGTTGTTTTCATGGCTATTTTCAACTTTTATATATATATATATATATAGCAAATCTATCCATCCTTTTCTTTTGCTGCAAAGACCATCCGATGAGCTTACCAGAACCCTATTTTTCAATACAATTAAAAGTCATGTTGTTTTCATGGCTATTTTCAACTTTTATATATATATATATATATATATATATATATATATGAAATAACACGGTTTGAAAAGAAATGAAAATTAACATGGTTTGAGCATATTGCGATTGAAAAACATAATATTTATAACATGTTATTTAAAATAACAACATTTTAAAAAAATTGAAATGAGCAGGAGAAAGAAAAAACAAATAAAAAATAGACTTTAAAGGCACATTGAAACTTTGATTATAACACCACTAATATCATAAAAAAAATTTAAACAAAACGAATCTAACAATACTAAGAAAAGACACCAACGATGACCTGAGTATGCTACACTTGACGCCTAAAGGTGGCAGGTGGCAGGTGGCTCACTTGCCTTTGGCAGCAAGTATGGCCTACTCTGGTCACTTTCGGGGGTCTTTTCTGGTGTCGATAGATTTATCTTGTCAAGATCTTTTCGATAGTACTAATGATGTCGTAATCGGAGCTTTGATGTGTTTTTTGAATATATTTTTTTCCTCTCCTCTCTCCTGCCCATTTCATATCTTTTTTTTAAGTCACTATTCTAAATATTGATAATCTATAAACATCATGTTTTTCAATTGGGACATGTATAAAATGTGTTATTTCGCTTTTTAAAAAAAAAAATTGTGCTATTTGCCAATATTTTTAATTATTGTGCTAATTGTTTTTAAATATGTTCTTACCATAAATCTATTATTTAATACCCCCACATTAATATGTTCATATCATTGTTCATAACTATATTTTTCTTTTAGATCCCTAAATTTTTCTTACACTTCAATTATTAAACTTTATTTCATTTCAATTTTCTCTTTACAAGTTATGTTTGCATGGTTTTATATGTTAAGATATGTTTTGATTTGCATGTTCTAGCGTACTTCATATGTGATAAAATAGTCTGATATTAAATTAAAGATTGATTTTATAAAAAATAATTTTAGGTTCTTACTAAAAAATTAAAAGACCAGGAATCGAAACTAAAATAAGAAAAAATAAGACCTTTTTCTACTTACACTGTTCAAAAGATAGAAAAGATCAATTTGGTCCCTCAAGTTCAATATTTTGCATAATTGGTGCCTATTCTTTTTAACTTTTATATTTCAATTATAAAATCTTATTTATTTTGCATTTCAATCTCTAGCTATTATGAAAGGAGAAAGAAAGTCAATGAAAGAGAAAGATAATAAGAAAGCTCTTAGGTGACTAAATTACGACCATCAATTACTACAATTTTGATATTTATAGATTAATATTTAAGAGGATACGTCAATAAAAGTGGTCCAAAAACATCGACTTTAATTTTTGGTCATCAGAGCCACCTCCGATGATTGAAAGATGTTTCAAGTAGATGATATATTATCTATTCTAATTTTATTTAAAAAAATATAGGAGCAGATGACATGTCGTTCGCCTTTAAAAAAAATAAACAAACAAGCATACTTGGCCTTCTAGGACCGGGCATACATGACCTTTTAAATTTAGGTGAGGTGTCTAGACTCATCCTTTCAACCTACATGCAGTTGGCTTTTTGTTTTTTTGTTTTTTTTTTTTCTAAATGACTCTTATTTTTTTTATTTGATTTGTTTTCTTACATTTTATAATAAAATTATCTTTTAAAAAAATTAATTAAAATAATATTTAAATAATTAACCAATCAAGCCATAGTTTTCAAATAATATTAGAGTATTTTATTGCAAAATTAACAATTACTTTCTAAATAATTATATATAAACCTAATATGAATATTTTTTTTTTAATTTTGCTCATGAACACTCAATGCAAATAAAATATCTATTTTTCTATTTTTTTATTGTATATTTTTTTATATATTTTCTAAAATTTATTATTCTTATATTTTTTTTATACATTAGCATAAAAATTATCGATTCATGATTTTTTTTTTCAATTTTTATATTTGGCCAAATGTGAAAATTCCCCTCATCTTACATGATAATAACAAAAAATTCATTTTAAAAATACCAAATTACCCTTTGATGCTAGTATTGAATTTTTTTACTTTTAAAGATATTTTGGTCTTTTCAATATGCTTTTGAAATAAAAACAAAAAATGTTTTCCCTTGATTAATTTGGTAATGACCAATGGGCTATATAAAAAGATATTAATACCCCCATTAGCCCGTTTTAAGTTTTTTAATGAGAAAGACAAATACATTATTACACTATTAAGAATACCTTATCTACATTATTTTTCAACCCAAGTTTAGCTTTGGTTAATTCCTGCATGTTTATTAATAATTCCAATTTCATTTAACCGGAAAGTTGATGCAAAATACCTACAAAGGAATTAAGGTACCTGGTGCCAAACCAGCACTTTCAGCACGAATTTATGGTGATAAGTCTGCTTTCTATGATTGTGCATTTTTTGTGCATTTTTGGGGGTTCAAGATATATTGTGGGATGCCTCCGACCGCCATCACTTCTCCGATTGCTACATTGAAGGTGGAGTAGATCTTATATATGGTGCTAGCCAATTTTTTTACGAGGTAATGAAGATTTGTCATGTATTAATCTTAATATCTACGCCAAATTGATTAATTATGCATGAAAATCATTTTCTAAGTTATTAATGGCTCCTGATGAAAAAACTCTTGCCTAATAATTTATTTTTTAATGCTTTGATGTGCATATGATGCCACTAAACTATATACTTTGTAGTGGATTGTGCACTAATATATCTTATAGTACCATATATAATGCAAAAAAGCATCTAATCAATTAAAAAGAATCCACAGATCACTTCAATATGTTAATAGACATGATTAATTAGCATCTATTTTCTGTAGTAAAATATATCTTATGATTGATGCAGAAATGTTACCACTGGAGGATATATTTATAACAGCTCGAGCCAAGGAGTTTCCTAATGATACCAGTGGTTTCGTAATTATATAACCGTTGCACTGTTTCTGGACTTGAGGGTGTTAGAGCTTACCTTGGGAGGGCTTTCAGGCCATATTCAACAGTAGTATATTTATCTCAAGTGGTTGAGCCTGCAGGCTGGAGTCCTTGGCATTATCAGGGGCATGAGTAAGTTATGCAGAATTCAAGACCTGTCCATGACTTCCTATTTTGCATGATTTTCTTTATGTTTACTCTGATTTCAATTTTCTGTTTTTCAAGGCGTGATTTTACCTATGCGGAGGTTAATTGTAAAGGACGAGGATCAGACATTTCAAAGCGTGTGCCATGGGAGAAGAAGCTTGATGCGCAACAGATCAATCAATTTTCGAAGTCATCCTTCATTGACCAAGATGGCTGGCTTGCCAATCTCCCTCTTTGATCATTGTTATAGAACTGTTTTCTTTGTAATTCTTATCGCTAGAATGGCATGCAATCATCACTACTTAATTTAATAGTTTTGGTGATAGAAATTTTTTTATCAGCATATTTATAGATATCTAATACCCCTCCACTAGTATTTTTTAAATTAAATAATATATAATTAATAAAGAAATTACAATTTTCAATTTGACTGGTGTGTAATGTTGGGGATTCCATCTCCCCTATGCGCGGATCGGTGGGGTACTGATAGTTGCTCATACGAGGCTAAACACACTGAGACACAATATTTTAGTGGTTCGGCAAAACCGCCTACATCCACGGGAGAGAGTCCATATTATTTAGAGATTAGAGAAAGGATACATTACAAATACATGGAGGAGGAGGATCACTTCACTCAAACTCAACTCCCAGCTCTCTTGCTGCACTTGCAGCTGCTGCAATGGCAGCAAGGTTGCTGCCATTGCAGCTCTCTCTTTCTCTCTACTCTCTTGTACAAACTCACCACACTCTCTACATTTTGCTCTCACTCTTGGTGCCCTTTTATAGGCAACAATGATGCCACCAACTCCTACTCTTCTTCAACAAAGGTGGCTGCCAACTCCAGCTCTTCTTCAACAATGGTGGCTGCCAACCTTTGACATCTTGGATGGGTGCACATGGTTGGTGCAACTCTAGCTGTAGCTGCTGCAATTGTCAATGGTTGTTGCACATTAATGGCAACCAACCCAACATGTAATTTTGTCTGAATCTAACTGGTTTTTGGTTCGATCTAGGTAATATTCTCAAGAAATTACAACTCTTAATTCAGCCAGATTTTTTAGCTGAACCGGACCGTGAATACCTTTATTTCATAACGATTTTTTTTAACACCCACAGGAAAATTCATTCAATAGCAGAGTGTGGAGCATATGAAATTTATGTTTTGATTCACAATACTAACAATAAGCATCAACCTGCCAAGGATCAAACAAGGTTTCAGTGGTCCACATCTCTTACTATCAAGCAAGCAAAGTTTTGCTATCCCAAAATAAGTACGCATACACTACAACTGTAAAGTCCTTTCCCATTAAGACATGGGACCAACATCATCGTCATGTCTGCCTGATATTTCAGCTAAGCAAATTGATAGAAATCAACAATTCTGTAACCCTAACTGTCTCCAGCAGTCAAGGTGGTGTCATCTGCACTAAAGAGATAACTTGGACCCTTAAACCACATTTAAAACTGATTTTTTTTTTAGCATAAGCTCAGAACATTATAAAATGTTTTTTAACACGAAAGTGCCATAGCAAGAAAGGGATGGGAAAAGACAGAAGCGAATAAGTCAAGCAATCTGTCCATCATGGTTAGATGGACGAAACTCGATAGGAACTGTTCACATGCCTCTCTGGGTTTCTTGTCATTCTCGTGTCCTTCATCACAAACGCTTACAAAAAAAAATTTGTCGTATGAAAAGGATTGTTTCATAGGCCTAGGGGTCACCAAGTAGACCCTAAAGATTTTTTAATTTTAGAAAAATCAAGTGCAAATAAACGAGTAAGCTTATCTCTTCAGTAACACAATTAAAATGCATGTAGAATTAACTAAATCCAATATTATACTATCACTCTTTACTCACACAGCAAAGGTATACAGCAGCCTAACCTTGATGCTCCAGAAGGCCTCCAATGCAATAGAGCACAAGCCACAGAACCCAAACTGAGTTCCAGGATTATGCATCACAAATACAATTGGGGTATTGATGTCAAGGACGGCAATCCAGTAGCTTTATTCATGCAACTGCTTTGATACAGCTTTAAATCCTAAAGTAAGCGTTGAACAACAAAAAATATTGGACTCATGCACTAAACAGCTAGCATAGGACAAAAGCATGGAACCAGTTTAAGGATAATAGCACATTAAGAACATTATTAGCAAGGAAAATCTTGGAAAGAACATCAATGATGGTGCAGAATATTGTATACCAAAACCAAGGAAAAATACGCTTGGCAACCAATGCCATGGAGAATTCGTGGAATGCGGTCATGGACAACTCACTTTCACCTTTCCCTGTTTGTTGTTTTAATTTAACCACTAGTGCTAACTTATTTTAAAATGTTTTTAAAATTATTTTTTGTTTGGTAATATATTAAAATATATATTTTTTTAATTTTAAAAAATATTTTTTGATATTTGAATATTAAAATGATATGAAAACATTAAAAAAATAATTTAAAATAAAAAAAATAATAATTTTTTTCAAACAGAAAAATAAACAAAATCTTAATCTCTCAGCAACAGCTGATGCGAAGAACAAGATCCTTAGGCAATTGATTGATTAACGTTGGAGGATT